>VFQS010001810.1_pt1 | contig 18568 bp, 14 predicted proteins | sample 3512361 | NCBI WGS metagenome assembly VFQS01 (sample SAMN10412375, study PRJNA504923) | tailings metagenome | isolation source: Relicate 1 Philex TSF3 active mining | place: Philippines
ATTAAAGTTGGCTTGAGAGAACATTGTATATAATTATTTATCTTATTTATGCTTTTAAACTAGGATTTATAAAATAATTTTTATTTTTGATCCTCTAAAAATAATCAATTTTGATCACCTTTAATTATTATAATAGGGGTGGCAAAATACCACCCCCTATTATTGGACCAAAAAATTAGACTAGCTTATAATATTAATAAACTTAATTTTTATACGATGAAAATTCAATGTATAGAAATTATATTTTTTAGAATATAATAAAAAAATAGATGACAGGAGTGGGATTCGAACCCACGAAGCATATGCATTGGATCTTAAGACCAACCCCTTTGACCACTCGGGAATCCTGTCTGATTTTTCCTTAAGATGTGTTACCATCAGAGGAACAATATATTTTTAGTGGTTCTAGTGGGGCTTGAACCCACGACCTCGGCGTTATAAGCACCGCGCTCTAACCAACTGAGCTATAGAACCTCGACCTATACAACATAATAACTGGTTAATAGACTTTATGTGAACCCGAAAGTCCACACCCATTAACAATCAATTTATTATATTTCCGACATTTAAGCCAGTACAAGTGTTATTTTTCTTATTAGTTGCCTAATAGAAACCTAAATATACCTACTATGGGACTCGAACCCATGACCCTCAGGTTAAAAGCCTGATGCTCTACCGACTGAGCTAAGAAGGCGTAGATAGTTGTTACACTATCTGAATTTCCTATCTTACGATGGAACGATGTATCATTATTTGTGACAGGAGTGGGATTCGAACCCACGAAGCATACGCATTGGATCTTAAGACCAACCCCTTTGACCGCTCGGGAATCCTGCCTCTTTTATGCTAACTAGATTTGGTTTGTTTACTTAAATTATAACAAATTGTTTTTGCTGTATCTAGTTTATAGTACCCGTACTGGGAATCCAACCCAGATCATAAGCTTAGAAGGCTCATGTACTATCCATTATACTATACGGGCTTTAGATGACGATGTCATCGGTCTTAATAGGATTCGAACCTATGACCCCATGGTTAACAGCCATGTGCTCTAACCGACTGAGCTATAAGACCTTTTTGTACTAACTACAATAAATTTTTACCCAAAAAAATAATTTAATATTGTTTTGCTGTTTGTAGTTACTAATTTATCTGAAGCCAAAACTTCAAGATGTTTATTCATCAATTTTTTTATGCCCTCAATCGGAATCGAACCGATTACCTTCACTTTACAAGAGTGATGCTCTACCATCTGAGCTATAAGGGCCAATTATATTATATTAATTAAAACATAATACAACAAATTATAGTAGATCAAATCTACTATACCAATAATATATAATAAACCTTTAAACCAATATACACTATTATATTAAGGGCTTAAAGGTTTATATAAATTGGCTAACAAAGTGCACAAACCGAGAATCGAACTCGGGTCACTTGCTTGGAAGGCAAGCATTCTACCACTGAACCATTTGTGCTTTGGTCCCAAATATTATAAATATCAGAACAACTTTTCTATTATTCGACTTTTATTAATTTAGAACTAATTAAATAATTCTAATACTATAAACAAACATTTTAACATGACAATAAACAAAAACAATCAAAAACGGACAATTAAATTTTCCTCTTTAATAGCATACTTAAAAAAGTATGAACTATTTGGGAACAGTAAAAATTTTCATAAACAACTGCCAAGATTTGAACTTGGATTTTAAATACCACTTTAATTATATTATTACAATAATATATTAAAGCCAGTTGTCAAACTTTTGGTATGATTGGTTGGATTTTTTTCCTCAGATAAACAGGGAACTAAAAAAGCTAACTTAATTATATAAGTTAACAAAACTTTATATTGTTTCCTTCTATATGGAACAAATAAAGTTATAACCTACAAATATAAGTTAACAAAACTTTAAACCGTTTTAAACAATTTAAAGTGAGGGTATAGGAACCGCAATTAAGCAAGTTCTTTTGGAGTAAGTTTGGCAATAATCTAATATATTAGATGTTGCGACTTTAACTACAAAACCCAAAATAAAATGTATCATATATAGTACAAGTTTTACCTTAATACTTCAACATTTTATAGGCTATCAAATTTAATTATTTTATTAATTAAAATTGGGAAATCCACAAAGATTTCACTAATCCCTCTCATACTATATATTAGAAAATTTATATTATTTTTAAACGAATAATTTAGATTTTAAAAATCCAAAAGTTTTTCATACATACTAATTTTTTCATCAAATGATTTTTCACTAGCTGGTTTTTCCATTTTTACAAACTTTTTTGGAATTTTTATTCTAAGTTTTTCTGGAATTTTATCTTTTGATATTTTATTTTCCTGGATACATATCTTCCATTTCCATAATGGATCCATTAAATCCAATTCTACAACCTTGTCTTTATTATTCTTATCAATTGTATTTATTTCTGTCAAATACTTATTTCTTATTTCATTTACAGCTCCAAGCATATGTGTATTTGGTCTCATCAATATTGGCCATACTTTATCAGTTATATCAACTAACTCATTTTCACAACAATTATCACAGTTTCCACATGTGAAAAAATCACATGACTCGTTAAAATATTCAAGAATAAATTTTCTTCTACATGTATTTAAATAAGCAAATTGTCCAACTTTGTTCAAATTATTTATTTTGCATTTATATAACATTGGCCATTTCATTTTAATATCTCGTAACATATGTTTTGCGATCATTAGGTTACCATAATCAAAATATAAAATTGTTTCACACGTTTTACCATCTCTTCCGCCTCTTCCTATCTGTTGGTAATATTCTTCAATAGAAGATGGTGAACCAAAAACAATAACACATCTTACAACTTGATCAATTCCCATACCAAAAGCAATAGTACTTACAATTACTTTTACTTCACCCTCCATAAATTTACTTTGAATTTTTTCTCTAATACCTTTGGATAAACCAGCATGATAAGCCTCGCAACAGTCTTTGATCATTTTGTTTAGTTCAACACTAAGTTCTTCTGCATCTTTTCTACTATTGGTGTAAATAATTATTTTATCGTTTGGATATTTTTTAATCCATTCAATAGCCAAATCTTCCTTAGGCATTTGTCTTTGAATGGATTTTAATTTTGTTCCACGTTTTGGTTTTTCAACAAATGTAACTGTTGGAATTTCTTTAATTTTTAGATACAAGTTTGGCCTGTCAAAAGAAGCCCTTACTAATACTGGATTATTTAGTTGTAACATTTTACTAATATCTTGACAAACAGTTTCTGTTGCTGTTGCTGTTACTGCTAAAATTGGTATATCGGGAAACATTTCTCTGAATAATTTAATTTTAGTATATTCGGGTCTAAAATCTTGTCCCCATACACTAATACAATGTGATTCGTCAACTGCTAAAAATCCCAATCTGTTAGCTTCAATTAAATTTTGTGCAAGTTCTAAACCATCTGATTTAATTAAATATTCAGGACTCATATAAACAATCTTTATTTCACCATCCATAATTCTAAATAATTCTTGATCTTTATTTTTATTATTACCGTGCAGGGCTGCACATGGAATATCCATTTTATTTAATTTATCTTTTTGATCATCCATCAAAGATATTAGAGGACTTATAATAAAAATAATTTTTTTGGTTACAAGTGGTGGAATTAAATAACACATTGATTTACCGTAACCAGTTGGTAACAATCCAATTACATCATTACCTAATAATAATTCATTGATTACCTCAATTTGCTTATCCTTTAATTCCTTGATTTTCCAATGTTTTTTAAGATACTTTTTAGCCTTATCTGTCCATAGCATTAAAATATTAATAAATATACAAGATTATTATTTATCAATATTTATTAATTATTATTTGTTTTCTTTAAAAATAATCCAAGTGGAGGCGATGCATTAACCAATGAATATCCGGGCTTAATATTAAATACATGTCTCCTGATTTATATACATCAAAATAACCATCACCATAGGAATTAGGAAAATAAAATCCCATTACTTCTTTTTCCATTTTATTAGTTGTTACCCACTTAGTTAATTTGGTGTTTTTAAATTTAATTAAATCATCTCCATTAATTTCAGTACCATTTCCGTAACCTGAAATATTAGCTCCATTTTTATTATGTCCAATTAAATAATCATATACTGAATTAACATATTCTCCAAAATATTTTATGTTTTTATTTTTACTTTTTGTTTTTGTTGTTAAACCTGATCTTATGTAATCAAACATTGTGCCGTTATGAAAACCAAATGTACCTCCATCAACAGGAATTCCATAACCTATAAATTTCCATGTTGCTTTTAATATAGAATCTTTTGTTGTTCCATATGGAACTGCAATTAATGTTCCACCTACTCCCCAAATTGAATAATAATCAGATTTAATTTTTTCATAGTGCATTGATAATTCACCGATAGCTAATTTACCACCAAAAGTATTTAATTTATTTTCCACTTTTTTTAATTCAAAATCTAATTCTAAAGTTTTTTTATTAAATTGAAAAGTTTCAAGCCCCCTTTTTTTATTGTAAGTTTGTTTAAAATTATAGTCTGCTAATAATTTCCAAACTTGTTTACCTCCGGATTTAGATGTAATCCATAATTGTTTTTCTGTTGGTAATTTTAAATCTAATGGAAAGCATGTGGCGCTAAATAATGGTCCCTTTCTGTTCGATTTAATTTTAAGTTCTCCCTCTGAATTTAAATGTTTTTCTTTTAATTTCTCAACTAAATTTTCCAATTTTTTATTATTCAGTTTATAAACTTTTTTAAATTCTGAAATATTATTAATTAATTCATTAAAAGTTTTTATATTGGGGTTTGTAATAAATTGATAATATTTTTCTAATCCCATTTATTGCGTATATTATATATTATATAATAAACAGTTTGTATAAAAAATTGATAAATATATAATTTAGGCCTAACTTTCCCTATGTAATGCCTCCTAAGAAAGTTAAATCTGAAGAATCTAAAGTCGAAGTTGCTGAAACTAAGAAAGATACCAAATCTAAGGCAACTAAACAAGAAGAACCTGTAGTTGAAGCAAAAACTAAGGGAAAAGCTAAAGAAACTAAAACTGTTAAAAAAGAAGAATCTGATTCTGAATCTGAAGAAGAAACCAAACCTGTTGTCAGTTCCAAAGAATCTAAATCAAAAGGTAAAGCTAAAGAAACCAAACCTGTTAAAAAAGAAGAATCTGATTCTGAATCAGAAGAAGAAAAACCAGTTGCTAAAGAAACTAAAACTAAAGGCAAAGGTAAAAAAGAACCTGAACCAGAACCTGAAACTAAATCTTCTGTTACAACTAAGGGTACCAAAGGTAAGGGTAAAAAAGAACCTGAACCAGAACCTGAAAAAGAAACAAAACAAGTTGCTAAAGAATCTAAAACCAAAGCTAAAGGTAAAAAAGAAGCTGAACCTGAGTCTGAATCTGATTCAGAACCTGAACCAGAAGTAAAAACTAAATCTAAAACTAAATCTAAACCAGAACCAATTAATACTAAAGAATCCGAATCTGATTTAGAAAAGCTTTTAGAAGAGAAGAAAAAAGAATGGGCAAACATTACTGCTCAAATTCATGCTGTAAATCAAGAACGTGAACGTCTAGAAACTGAACAAAAACGTTTAGTTAAAGAATTAACAGATCTAATGAATAAACTTAAAAAAGATACATCATCTGAAGGTTTTACATTAGATGCTGCTACCAAGACTCCTAAATCATCTGCTAAATCTATAAAGAAAGAAATTATTTCAATGGATGCTGAATCTGATTCTGAATCCGAAACATCTGAATCTGAATCCGAATCTGAATCTGATGATAAACCCAAACTTGTTGCTAAAAAAGGTAAAAAAGCTGCACCGGTTAAAACAACTAAAGGTGGTAAGGGATTAAATCTTACTAAACCTGACTCAGACTCTGAATCCGACGAAGATTCTGATTAATTATTTTAAATATATTGATTAAATAAATTTATTTATTGATTATTAATTTCTTGATCATATTTAAAGTTTTTTCTTATGGCTTGTCCCACTGGTAACCAAACATCATTTCTCTTTTCTAATATTTCTATTCTATAGTCAAATAGTTTGTATTCAGAACAAGTTTCATGTACTTTTTTTAAATATGATATAGCTTTGTCTAAATCATAAAATATGGCAGTATCATGCCATCCCATACCGTTGTACACGATCATATATAAATTATTTTCCATTAATTTAATTAATTAAATTATTATAAAATAATACGTTATAGTTTCATTTTTTATTTCAAATTAACTGATACTTTTAGTTGATTTCCCTTAAAAGTTTCAATTAGTTTAAAATCATCAATACTGTCCTCAAATTTAATATCGGCAATTAATCTTTTCATTAAAAGTCCAATTAATTCTTCTGACATATTAGACCAAAAATCATTGTTTTCAAATAATACCGCAACCTTATTAAACATTTTAAGTCCCATTTCTTTTCTAATGTTATTAACCTGACGTCTAATATTATTAATCTCAGCTTCTAAATCATTTTGATCATTTGTTGTTGTTGTTAAATATACAATTGATTGTGAAATATTACCATTTGAATCTACATATGTAAATTTTGAGCCTACCATATTTTCTTTATTTTCTAGTTTATAATCAAATGAAAAATAAGAAGGTTCGCAATTAATACTAGTAATATCACCAGATTCAATAATTTGTACAATTCGGTTAGCATCTTTTTTAAAGATTTTACCAAGAACACCTCTATTTGCTTTATAAATTTTAACTAGGGTATCAGTTGATTTAACAATCAAATTTTTGACATTGAGCTCTTTGCAAATCACTTGAGAAAATTCTTCAACACCATTTGAATCCGTATAAACTTCAATTGTGTCCAAAGGATAAAAAATTGGTTTATTAATTTGTTGTCTTAAGTTTCTTACAGACTCTAACAAATCATTTACAGAATAGAACCCATCTAATACAGATTGATCTACTAGTTGATTTGTTTTATGATTACTTTTTACTAAATGCACACTTTGATATTCTTGCCCTGACTTTGACATTAAATGTAAGGTCATATTTAGATGTTCAGATAAATGAGGCATAAAAGGTGCTAACAAATTATTAAACTTGCTAAGGATATTATACAATGTACTAACTGACTCCATACAATCATCAGAAGTTTGAAGTCCCTTAAGTCTTTCTCTACTTAGTTTTACATAGCTATTACATAGATCATCGATAAACTTATAAATAAGATTTGGACAATTAGTTAGTTCAAGTTTTTCCATATGTGAATAAAATTTATTGGAAAATTCAACAAATTTATTTTCAATCCATAAATCTAGTTTATTTGTTGAAATAATAGAATTAAGCCATTTTACACCACCAAAATTAAGTTCAGCACAAGTTAATGATTCATTTAATAATACATGAGCATTAAAATATGGTATTAGTCTTCTTGAAATTTCAGTCAAGTCAGAATCTTTAAAACAGAAGGATTCGGCTTTTGCTGCTGGAGAACCTACCATATATAATCTAAAAACATCAATACCGTATTTTTTAATTAACTCATCTGGAGATGTATAATTACCAAGACGTTTTGACATTTTTTTTCCATCTGCTGCTAAAATTAGTCCACTTACAATTACTTTTTTAAATGCAGGTTTATGATTTAGTGCAGTAGATAGCACATTTAGTGTGTAAAACCAGCCTCTAGTTTGATCTAAAGACTCTGCAATGAAATCAACTGGATATGACTTGTTAGAACATTCTGGAAAGCCAAATTTTGCAAGTCCAGCCATACCAGATTCAAACCAACAATCCAACACTCCAAATGTTCTTTTATAAGTTTCACCTTCGTGTTCAAATTGTAAATCAGAAATTTTATCCAAATGCAAATCATCTAATTTTTTATTGGCAAGTTTTTCTAATTGTTCTACAGATCCAATACAAATTGTTTTACCAGATGTACTTTGCCAAATAGGAATTGGAGTTCCCCAAACTCTGTTTCTACTTAAACACCAATCGGGAGAATCTTTAATCCAGTTGGCAAATCTTTCAGTTCCAACATATTCAGGATACCAATGGATTTGTTTATTGTTTTCTACTAATTCTGGAATAATTTTCTTAACATTCATAAACCACGCATCCGTTGCTAAGTATACAAGTGGGAAATCAGTTCTCCAACAATGAGGGTATTGATGCTTAATTTTTTCAGATTTAATAGCATGGGCATTATTTTTAAGCCAAATAACAATATCTAATGAAGTATCAATAACAAATCTTTCTTTAATATTTGTTCCATTAACTTCAAAATCAATATTAAATTTAACCTGAGAATCTACAATATTTTCTGGTAAGTATTCGTCAAGATATCCATTTAATTTCATTACTCTCATATCATCATCTCCAAATAATGGAGCTAAATGGACCAAACCAGTACCTGAGGAGTTTTGAACATAACCATCTCCATAAACTTTGTAGTTTAAATAATTATCAAGAGCAAAAATTGGTTCGTATTCTAGTCCAATTAATTGAATGCCTTTAACAGTTTTAATAACTTCAAAGTCAGAAAATTCTCCAACAAAAAATTTTTCAACTAAATCATTACAAATCCAAATTTTATCTTCTTGATCTTTAATAGTTAATTTAACTAGTGAATAATCAAATTCGGGGTTAACACAAATACCTTGATTTGCAAATAATGACCAAGGCGTTGTTGTCCAAATTAAAAGTTTTTCATCAGAATCTACAATTTTAAATTTTACATAGACTGATAAATCTGTGCGTTCTTGATAATTAGAACCAGCTTCAAAGTTTGATAACGGTGTTTCACATTTTGGCGAATAAGGCATAACTTTTTTAGAACGATAAATAAGACCATCAGTCCAGAGTTTATTAAATGCCCACCAAAGAGATTCCATAAATTTAAAGTCTGATGTATAGTATGTTTCAGATTTATCAAATTGACGACCTAAACGACCTAAAGTTTTATACCATACTTCAGAACAATTAGAAATAATTGATCTACATTCATCATTAAATACTTTAAGTTTTTCAACAGGATCATTTGGTCCAACTTTTCCAACACGTTTTTCAGCTTCTTGTTCTAATGGTAAACCATGACAATCAAAACCAATTTGATAAGTAATTTGATATCCTTTTTGACTCATATATCTGGCCATAGTATCTTTAATTGCTGATACAAGTAAATGTCCATGATGAGGAGTTCCATTGACAAATGGAGGACCATCAAGGAATTCCCATTTGGGTAAATCTTTATTTAATTCCTTGATTTTGTCATGAAGACGGTATTCTTCCCAAAATGAGATAATCGATTCTTCAATATTATTAAAATCCATTAAATAATTAAGTATTATAAATACTATTATTTTATTTCAATTTTTATTTATTTGTAAAATTCTAATTCTAATCTATAATAATGATGAAACAAGTAATGATTCCATTTATTATTGTTTTAGGTTTGTTTTTAGTTATTGATTTACCTGTTATCATGTGGTTAAATGCACCAATGTATCGTAAACAATTTAAGAGAATTAACAAAGAAGACAGTAAAACAGGTATGCATGTTTGGATTTCAGCAGCTATTGCTTATTTATTGTTAGCATTAGGTTTATACTTATTTATTGTTAAACCTGAATTAACAAATTTTAAGCCCGACTATTTAAATATATTCTTAAAAGGTTTAGCATTAGGTTTAATTATATACGGGGTATATAATGGAACTAATAAAGCAACTATTAATGAATGGGGAACATTTGAATCATTGATTGATACAATTTGGGGAACATTATTAAATGGTGTTCTTGCAATCAGTTCTGTTTATTTAACAAAAAAATTTATTTAATTAAGTGATTCATTATATTTATTAATCATGTCTTCATAGCCATTTTCAATATTTTTAGTAAAACTTGTTGAATCTGCAAGATCTGAATTCATCATTCTTAAACGTAAAGTTTGGTGTAATAGTTTTAATTCAGATGTATTTTTAGATAAATTAACTACAATGTCAACATATTCATCTGTTGTTTTAGCAATATATTTTTCTAATCCAAGGTTACTTAACAAACTAACACCAACGCGCGATACATAAGATTTTCCTTCTAAAGTAACTAAAGGAGTATTCATATATATTGCTTCACTACTAATTGTACCTCCATTATATGGGAAAGGATCTAATACAATATCCATGCTATTATATAATTTTAATGCCTCAACAGGTGTAGTATGATCAATATCAACCCGATCCTCTTCAATACCATTATCAATAAAATGTTTCATAATTAATGATTTTAAATAACTTGACTTATAATAACAATATCTTAAATATAATTTTGAATCAGGTATTCTTTTTAATATTTTTGAAAATGTATCTAAAGTGGGTTTTGACAATTTAATAGGATTATTAAAACAACATAAATTAATTTTATATTTTTCTCTTGAATAGTTTTTGTTTGATTCAATATCTATCGGTGGTGTATAACATTGAAAGCCACCTGGTAAATAATATAGTTTTTCTTTATAATATTTTTGACATGTTTCTGGAGTTGCATATTTATCTGTAAATTTCCAATCAAATTCATCCATTCCATTTGTTCCAGGATATGCAAAATAAGATACCATGATTCTGGCTGGTTTATGCCAAAGTGCATATAATCTGTTATTTCTTGTATGACCCATCATATCAACTAATATGTCTAAATCATCGTTAACTATTATTTTTAATATTTCATCATCTGGTTTATCACATATTTGATACCATTTAGCATTCTCATAAGATCTTAATCTTAAACTTATTGGATCATTATCACTTTTAGTTGGATCACTATGATCATAACAATAAACATCAAAAATATCAGTATTATGATTTTTTAATATGCTTTCAAACATATAACCAACAGGATGAGTCATGAAATCACATGATATATATCCTAGTCTGATTTTTCTGTTTTCAGACAAAATTATTTTACTTCTTTTTAAATTTTCGACAATTTGTATTAATTCATCTTTTTTGTTTAAATATGATGTCCATTGACAAGATCTATTAAAAATTTCTTCTTCTGATAGTTTCCAATTATATAAATTGTTGAATACAATATTACTATTAATTAGTTCAGCCTTTCTTTGATCATTGTTTTTTAAACTAATTTCTAATGCTTTGGTATAAGTTTTCTGTACAGTTTGATCAAAATCTTGATCATCAGATATCATCATTAAATGTAAATTACCAACATTGTTGTATGCTGAAATATTATTTGGTTCTAATTTTATGATTGAATTATACATACCCATTGATTCATGATAATTTCCCATTTTTTCTAAATTTTGTGCTATTAATGTTGCTAAAAATGTATCAAACTTTAAACATAATGCTTTTTTACCAAACTGAATGAATTTTTCTAAATCACCAGATTCTAATTCAATTAATGCTAAGTTTTTATTGTTAGCAAAATCATCTTTAATACTTGCTGATATATTTAAAAACTTTTTAGCTAAAATAAATTGTTTTAAACCATAAAATGATAAACCTAAATTTGTAACAACTGAATAATAGTCATTAATATTAGAAAAATATTTAAAATTACTTAGGGTTTGTATTGAATTAATATATTTATTAGACGTATAAAGTTCTTGTGCTAATTGTAATTTTTCATTATATTTAGTCATAAAATTATCAAACTTTAATCTAATTATTTCAATATCTTTTTCAAACTTTGAACATATTATATCATATGTGTAGTTGTTTTTAATATATTCTTTATTTTTATTTCTTAGTTCCTCTTTTTCTTCTTCTGATTTTTCCATTAAGATTTCCAATTTTGAAATAAAATTTTGTAAATATGTTTCTAAATCACTTGGATTTTCAACATAAATATTTAGTCCACCCATTGATTCTTTTAATGCTCCTAGTTCTGATGTTACAATTAAACAACCACAACTCATAGCTTGTAAAGCTGTGATACAACTTGTCTCAGGGAATATGTTTGGATAAGTTAAATACTCAATGCTATATAGTTCTTCTGCTAATTTAGTTTGACTAACCCCTTGATTGAATTCAACACCTTCCATATCTTTGAATACATTATAATTTTCACCATCATCTTTCTGTTGATATATATTCATTCCTGAAAATATTTTTAAAGAAGCATCTGAATAATCTTTTTTAATTTTATCAAATATTGGTACAAGTAATTTTAATCCTCTCCATGGAATTGAACAATAAGTCATTGAATTTTTTTTCTTATTTGTTGGTTTATCTAAATATTCTTCAAATGTTTTTGCTATACCATTTCTTAAAATCAAACATTTTGTCTCGTCAATTTTATATTCCATAATATAACGATTTTTTTGCCATTCGCTTACAAAAACATAAATATCAACTAAATCCTTTAATTTGTCATAAGCAAATTGTTTTGATGGTTCTTGATCAATATCATGACCTGTCCATAGACCATATAATGTATTGGCATTTCCCAGGGAAATTTTAATTTTAGCTAATTCTTGAGGTATACAACTAACTAACACCACGTCCATTTTAAGGTTATGGTTTTGAATATAATTATAGTAAGAATCTACAGGTACATGAATAACGCCTCTAATTATTTTAATTTGATCTGTTTTATTAAACAAAAATGTTTGATGTCCTCTTAAACTCATCTGTTCAAGAAAAAAGCATATAGCACTTTGTGTTCCCCCAAGTGGTTCATTATATGGGGTATCTAATGTATATTTCCATAAAGAATCAAAAACTCCAATTATCATTAAAAAATAAACATGATAATTTTTTAAATCGAAAAATATTATATTTAAATAATTAAAAATTGATTTTTAATAATCAAATATATATAGATTTAATTATAATATGTCAAATCTAATTATTATAAACTATTATACTGATTTGGATAATAACAAAAAATATAAAATGGCCGGTTTTGATTTAGATTATACAATAATTAAAACAAAATCGGGTAATGTTTTTCCAAAAGATAAAAATGACTGGGAACTATTAAATGATCAAATTAAACCTAAATTATTAGAATTATCTAAAGATCCTGATTTTATAATTGTTATTTTTTCAAATCAAAAAGGTGTTGGTACTGGTAAAAAATCTAATATATCAGTTAAAGATTTTCAAGATAAAATTCATAATATAAGAAAATTACTTGGATTTAATTTTATATTTATTGCTTCATTAGAAGATGATATTTATAGAAAACCAAGAATAGGAATGTATGAATATTTAAAATCAGAAAATGGTCTCAAAATAAATATTGGAAAATCTGGTTCATTTTATGTTGGAGATATGGCTGGAAGAAAAAATGATAAATATGATACTGATTTAAAATTTGCATTAAATTTAAATGTTAATTTTATGACACCAGAACAATATTTTTTAAATAAAGATTTTAATGAGAAAACATCATTAACAGGTTATCAATTAGATAATAATTCTTCTAATACAAAAATAAAAATTAATCCAGAGTCTAATAAAATGGTTATTATTAGTGGATATCCCGGATCTGGTAAATCACATCTTGCCAAAAAATTTACAATTGAAACAAACACAAATACAAGCACAAATACTATCAATAAATCTTTTGAATTATTTTCAAGAGACGAATTTCAAAATAAATTTCATAAAAAACTAGAAGAAGCTATGGATCTTGGTAAACCGGTTGTAGTTGAAGGGTTATATGCGGATAATAATTCTAGATCTGAACTTAAAAATCTTGCTGCTAAATATCATTATAATACTGTATATATTCTTGTTAAAACATCATATGAATTAGCTTATCATCTAAACTTATTCAGATCTTTATATCAAAATAAAAATAAAGTACCTGAAATTGTCTATATGAAATATAGAAAGATATTTGAATATCCTGAAGAATCTGATTGGGATGAAATAATTGAATATCATCCTCACATTAGTAAAAAAATTAACAAATATTTTCTCTATTAAAAATTTAATTTATTATTTATTTTAATGTCAAAACCTTCTTGTAACAATTGTAATGGTTGTGGATTTACTGAAAATAAAATTTTAATTTGTTTTAAATGTGGAGGACAAAAATGCAATAACATTATATTCAAATCTCAATATTATCCATATTATGAATGTACTGAATGCTTTTCTAGGGGAAATAAAGTTTTGGATGATGGTCAAATTATAACATGTAATTTATGTAAAGGTGTTGGAATAATTAAAAATGATCAAATAAATTGTGATTCTTGTGAATCTTCTCATAAATTCTGTTTTTGTAATTATTATATTCAACCATTTGACACATGCAATGATTGTGATGGAACTGGAAGAATCAAATAATTGAAATATTTTTTACCATTTAAAAAATAAAATATTAATTAAAATTATATGATAAATAAAATTTTAATTAAAGAGCAAAATATTGGACTTGAATTTTTAAGTTTAGAAAATATTCCAAAAAGTATATTAGAAAGAAAAAAATATAATTATTTTCACAAAAAATCTAGGGGTAGATCTTATTTATATTTACAAGAAAAAAATTGGAAACCTTATGGTAATCAATTGATTATTGAAAATTTTGTTTTTACAAGATTTAAAATGAATTCTTCTGGTGATTCATTTATAACTGTTATACATGATAATGATCCTGATAGCGAATTTTCAAAAGAGTATGTAAAAGTTTTTAAATATTTAGACGGTTTATGGGTTCAAAAAGGATCTTTAATATATGTAAATGATGGTTTTGGGACTAATATATCAATGAATTCTGAGGGCAATATTATATCAGTTGCAACTCCGCAATTTATAAAAAGCTATATTTGGGACGAGTCTATTAATAATTGGAAACAACTAGGTCAAACAATTTTACCTTCTATTGATGAAATTGGTTTAATAGATAATTCGCTATCTATTAATGGTTTAGGTAATATAATTAGCATTTGTATTGAATCAGATCAAAATTATATACAATCATATATTTTTAATCAAACATCATATCAATGGGAAAAATATGCTAATCCATTAAATTTATTTGATGATAAAATATTAAAAATAAGGATGAACAAGATAGGAAATATTATGATAACAAAAGGAATTAAAATAAATATATTTAAACTAAATCAAAATAATTGGACACAACTAGGACAATCTTTTAATTCTTTTGAAGTTGTGAATGTAGATATAGATATAGATAGCACTGGAAATACAATAATTATAGGAGATAATAAAGGTTCAGTAGTATATTACCTAGATTTAAATTCAAATAATTGGAAACAAAAAGGTCAAGGTTTTACAGGGAATGTAGATATGGTTGAAATTAGTGATTCTGGAAATTCAATAATGATTGGTACACTCTTGTCTATTGATGAAGATCCAGATCAAGAATATGGTGTTGTTAAAATTTATAATTGGAATGGTTTAGAATGGATTCAGAAAGGATCCGAATTAGAAATCCAATTTTTAAATTTAGCGAGAGATTCAGAATTAAATTCTATTATTATTGGTGGTAGTGGAACATCTGGTGACGAAACTGATGATCCTGGTAATGCACTTGGTGTATTTAAAATAAATTGAAGTAAAAAAATTGATTAATATTAATATTATTTTTAATCAACTAATTTTTAATGTTCAAAGTGTATAATGGTTTAAGCTCAAATAGTAGCAATGAACCGAAATTTGCTGAACCTAAATATCAGTTAAATATTAAGGTTTGTTCTCAAAATCCTCAAGTAAAAGAATTCTATGATAAATTTAGTTCTCATCACCTTGGCGATAGTGGTATTGATCTTTATAATTTTAATGAAGTTATTATTAATCATCTTCAGGTTGGAACAGTTGATTTTGAAATTCAATGTGAATTAGTTGATTTGACTTCTAATGAATTTGCAAGCTATTATCTTGTTCCCAGATCTTCAATCTCAAATATCGAATTTCAAATGGCAAATTCTATAGGTATTATTGATGCAGGATACAGAGGAAATATTAAAGCAAAAGTTAGAAATTTTAATACTGATACCAGCACATTTAAATGCGGATCTTACTTTCAAATTGTTGCCCCAGATTTGAAACCAATTAAAGTAAAACTAGTTGATGAACTAAGTCAAACTACTAGAAATGACGGAGGATTCGGTTCAACTAATTTAACTAAGTAAATTAGTTTTATAAACTAAGTATCATTTAGATTGTTCAATTAATTTAACAGAGTAAATAAAATACCTAATAAAATTTATTTTATTTACTATCTTTTTTAAAATTATCAAATATATGATATTTTAATTGATTTTTATATTCCAAATTTAAATTCATAATTTTCCAATTTTTATAATAACAATAAATTAACCCTATTAACTTGATTATTAAACTTTCATAATCAAATGATAAAGAAAAAAGAATTGATAAATATTCCGCAATTTTATATTTAATAATATTTGTATGTGTTAATGTTCCATAATTATCATATATCATTAAATTCATTCTAACACTGTGATAATAATAATCAAAATTAATTTTAGTAAAACCATTCTTTTCATAAAATTTAACCAAATGATTTTCACATTCTAACACCAAATATTTAACTTTTTTATTTTTTTTATAAAATGTTTCAACTATATGGGATAAATATTTAGACCCATTTCCTTTACCTTGATAATTTTTATCCAAACTGATATAATCTAAATGTATCAACTTATATTTTGGATAAAAATTTAATAAGGCAAAACCTGCGACTGTTGATTTTTGAAGAAAACCTGAAAATGAAGGATGTAAATAAGTCTGTTGCTTATTTAACCCTTTTCTAGATTTAAAGCCGATTGGAACATTTAGATTATTAATGTTAATATTTTCTTTATCACCATTATCAATCCATAAATCCCAATAATTGTATTTGTATATTGATTTTTTAAAATCAGAATTTGATGATCTTAAATAACTTGGAAAATTATTTAAATAAATTTTACATATCTGATTTTCGTAATTTTGTAGCACTTTCATTTTATTATAATCAATTTCCACAATAGAAACCTGATTCTATTAATATTAAATTAGAAATTTTTTATTAAATGAAAATTATTGATTTTAAAAATTGGAAAATAAAACAAGTATAATAATTAAAACTATTATACTAATTTTAAATAAAAAATAATAAAATACCTATAAATAAACAATAATTACCAGGTCCAAAATGTTTTAATGTTGATAACCACGAGTATATTTTTTCTTTATCAAAAGTTTTAAAGAAGCCCCTGTAACTATTGTAACTAACTTTGTTGATTAAAATAAATAATTGATATAATAAATATTCAATCCCACAACCTTTACCTTCAAGTTGTTTTAGTCTTCTTTCATAAAAATTATCAGAACCGGTTGCTTCAAAAGATGCAATTGCTTCATTTAAACCATAACTAATCGCTAACATATAAGACATAACTGCTACACTTGAAATAATAGTAATATTTGATAAAGTGAGTGGTCTATTAAACAATAAATAAGCAAATAAAACTCCATTTGATATGTTATCAGAAACACAATCTAGAGCCATACCAATTTCTGATCCCATTGAATATTTTCTTGCCATTCTACCATCAACACAGTCAAGAATATAACCAAATATATAGGCGAAAAATGCATGTGTTCTTTTACCCAAATGAAGAAAATATATTGCTAGAAATGTAAAAATTGTGCTTAAAATTGTTACCATATTTGGTGTAAAACCCATACAATACAATGGATCAATTAATTTTTGAGAAATTGGAAAAAATATATTTATATCAGCCCATGGTTCAAACATTGTATCATCTCCATATTTATCCTCTTTAGGTAAAGTTTTTGTTTCTTCTCTAGATTTTGGTTTTGTTTCGTCCCTAGTCTTTATGTTTTTATTATTAAAATTAACATCAACATTAGATTTTGACATTTGTTAATATATAATTAAATAGAAAAATTATTTTAACAGTTTTTCTACATTAATTAAATGTTATAAAATCTACATATAGAATATAATTAAATTGAATTGAATTTAAATTAAATTAGAATACTTTAACAAATCTTGTATTTTTAGGTTCATTTTCATCAACAGGATCAACTATTCTAAAAATATCACGTTGTACTCTTAATTTTACTTGTTTATCTCTTTCGTCTTTAGCATCTAAATCTGGACCTTTATTAATTTCCATGAGTTTGCATCCTAATTTATTATCTGGTGCTACATCACAACCAAATAATTGAAATCTAAAGTGGTTATCTAATTTTTTATTTTTACATATTTTTTTACTAATTGCTGTCATAACTCCACTCATTAAATTTTCAACACTTTTATCCCAAACTTTGCTAGATCCTTTATCTTTGCTTTCTAAATGATCTCTAAAGTCTTGTAATGTTAAGGGATTAACTTCATAAACTTTTCTATCAATATATCCAGTTGTAATATGTTTATTAAATGTCATATCGTGAGAATCATAATATTCGGGAGTATAGTATAAGAAACCATCTTTATGAATGTAACCATTGATTTTACCATTATGACATGTAACTAACATATAATATCTAAAATTAATTTTA
>VFQS010001812.1_pt1 | contig 18546 bp, 15 predicted proteins | sample 3512361 | NCBI WGS metagenome assembly VFQS01 (sample SAMN10412375, study PRJNA504923) | tailings metagenome | isolation source: Relicate 1 Philex TSF3 active mining | place: Philippines
CTTCTCTCGCACCTCGGTGATCTCCCATACATTGGGACCCTGTTTGGACGGTACGAGCTCGGGAATCAGTCCACGCTTATCATAGAGTTTCTCCACCAGTGTCTTGACATCGTCCACCGAGTACAGGAGGCCCGCGCTCTTCTCCGGCTGGTAGGTCTGGAGGATCTTTCGCTCTTCGGCCTCCTGGAGAGAGCTGTCGGGTAAGAGCATTTCCTTGGGATCCACAGGATCTTGGCCCTCTGGAGTCTGACGCGGTGTGGCTTGGAAGCGTGCTTCACCTTCTTGGAATGCCGGCGACGCCGGCCCCTGTGTCACCCAGTCCATTGGGTACTGTGCCATCGCCTGATCTCTTTGGAGCTTAGTGGCCTCTTTCGAGCCCTGGTTCTGATACACCGCGGAGATTTCATATTCGTCTAGGTTGCGAATGGGCTTCTGAGTGTAGGGGGGTTGTGGCTTTTGCTGTTGCTGCTGTCGCCTTGGATTCATAGGAACATTCGGCGATGGCCGTGACTCCCGTGACTCCCGTGACTGGAAGTTCTCTGCGTACTTTCGACCTGTAAGATAAAAGACGAGATAGCCCAAGAGCACGACCAGGAGGAAGGTATCCAGTGTATCGCCGTTGAGCATCCTGGTAGAATCTATCTGGTCCATAGAATAGAAGCATGGCAAAAACAAAGAAGCGCAGTGGTCGCAGTGGTCGCAGTGGTCGCAGTCACAGCCGTAGCGCATCCATGATGAAACCCATCGATGTTCGTTCCGGTTCCGCACTGAAAGAGATGGAGAAGCGTATCCGTCAAGGGCCAGTGACACTAGTTCTCGTCTATGCGGATTGGTGCGGACACTGTCACGAGATCATGCCACACTGGGACAAAGCCGCCGCATCCCCATCGCGTTCGGTTCAAGCCGTGAAAGTGAACGAGAAGATGCTTCCCGAGGTCAACCAGATGATGAACCGCTCGATCAATCAACAGGCGAAACCCCTCGATGTCTCGGGCTATCCCACCATCATCATGGTCGACAATCAGGCCAATCCCATGACCAATGTGGAACCGGTGAAAGATACGGGGGCGCTGACCGAGGCGATGAATCAGGTCGGTAACATCGCGGAAGAGACGGGTGTTGTGTCTGCTCCTGCTCCTGCTCTGGCGTCAAACATGGAGATGGAGGAGCCGATTATGCCGATGAACGTGTCCAATTCGGCTCGCATCAATCTCGCCAATCAAGGGATCGCGAATTCAGCTAGTCGAGCAGAGCTTGCCAATCAGGGCATCTTTCAGGGTAGCATGAGCAATGGATGGGAAGGGGACGATATGTCCATCAAGCCCGATCGTCTTGGCGAAGCACAAGAGTCGTTCACACGCTCTATGGCAGAATTGCCCAAGCGCGGTGGTAGCTTGTATTCGTCTCTTCAGCGCAGTGCCTACACGCTCTCGGATCCTGCCATCCTTTTCCGAGCCGCGCGATCAATGGGCCGACGGTCAATGGGCCATAAGAGTAAGAAGCGCAGTCGTCGGGGTCGCAAGAGCCACGTGGAGGCACTACGCGCCCCCACACCCCCCTCTCGATCAAGTCGCAAGAGTCGCAAGAGTTTGAAGAGTCACTAGGGCACTTAAAGACTGCTGGGAACCCGATGGGCTTGAAGAAAGGGGGCGGAGCCCCCCAGGGCACTTAAAGACTGCTGGGAACCCGATGGGCTTGAAGAAAGGGGGCGGAGCCCCCCAGGGCACTTAAAGACTGCTGGGAACCCGATGGGCTTGAAGAAAGGGGGCGGAGCCCCCCAGGGCACTTAAAGACTGCTGGGAACCCGATGGGCTTGAAGAAAGGGGGCATGAGGGGGAGGAGCCCCCCAGAGTCTAAGGCCGCCCCTAAAAATTGAAGACAGCGGAAGACAGCGGAAGACACGTTGACAACGTGTAGCCATGTCAAACGATATCTTGTTTCATCTGTTGGATCTCCAGTCGAGAGACCTCCGTGTCGAAGCGGAGAAAGAGGACATCCAAGAGGTAGTATATGAATCCCTGTCGGAAGAAGACGATGAAGTCCAGTCTGTTGATAGAACCAGGAAGGCGAACAAGCGCGGTGCGAGTCGACAATTCACCATTCACCTCTTTGGCGCCATGGAAGATGGTCGACCCCTTCGCTGTGATGTGACGGGCTTTCGACCGTTCTTCTACCTTCGTTTGCCTGCGGCAGCAGAGGGACGTATCGGGGCGGCGACGGAAAGCATTCGAACGTATCTCCGGGCCCAGCGTGTTCCGTTGGAAGAGGTCGGCATGAAGCGCGTCCAAAAGCACACGTTCTACGGCTTCACGGCAGGTGGACGCTATCGCTTTCTCGAACTGAGCTTCCCTTCCCTCGGCCTCTTTCGAATGGTGCGCAATCTCTTTCTGGATGACACCATGCGTCCGAGCACACGCCAACCGCTCGATGGACCGCTCCGCGGCCAGGTCATCGAAGTCTTCGAGGCCAATCTCGAGCCCATGCTCCGCTTTCTCCACGTCCAGAACATCGCACCGTGTGGCTGGGTACGGATCGTAGACGGTCGGGACAGTGTCGCAGACGGGGAGGATGGGGCGGATGGGTCGGATGGGGCGGATGGCGGTGGGCTCGTGATCGAATGCGACTATGAACAGATTCAGCCCGTGGCGGGCACTCGCGTCTCGGCGCCTTTCTTAACGGCTTCGTGGGACATTGAATGCTTCTCCATGACGGGCGACTTTCCTCTGGCGAAACGGACATGGAAGAAGACAGCGCGCGATCTGGCGGACTGGTTACGGGGGTTGTCCGACGAGGAGTCGGCGACGGTCATGGCGGCGGCGATCTATCTCCGTGTTGTCGCCGCGGTCTCGGAGACGCAAGAGCCGCCCCCTGGTCTCCCTCGCGGCATGACGCCGGTGTACGGTATGTGGAAGAAAGGGGTGACGGCGGACGCGGTTCGGGCCGCCGTACAAACGCGAAAGGTGGGCGCGGGGCTCGATCGGGCACTGGAGCAGGGTGCGGACAGCTATGAAGCGTTGGTTGCGGTGTTGGAGGAATGGCTTGGGAAAACGTTTGCGCCGTGGCTTACTCTGGTGGGCGATCCCGTGATTCAGATTGGCACGACGTTGACCCGAGGCACCGCGGAGACCACGGAACAGCATTTGTTCGTCTTTCCGGATTGTGCCGCGCTCGATGGCATTGTGGTCCATGCGTTTCCCACGGAGCGCGAGATGATTCTCGGATGGTTCGCCTGGATGGGGGAGCGTTCTCCTGACATCTTGCTTGGTTATAACGTCTTTGGTTTCGATGAAGCTTATCTCTGGCGACGTGCGGAGGAGCTGGGACTCGTTTCGGAGGCGGATGGGGATGGTGCGGATGGTGCGGATGGTGCGGATGGGGACGGCCGGGCGATCACGGGCTTTACGCGCCTCGCGGCGCTCGGCTGTGTCATGAAACTCGAAGAAAAGTTCTTGTCCTCGTCGGCGATGGGTGACAATCGCATGTGGCTATGGACAACCCACGGTCGGCTTCAGATTGATCTCTTTCATTCCATCAAGCGCGGCTATACCCTTCCATCGTACAAGCTCGACGAAGTCACGAAACATTTCATGTCGGGCAAGCTGAAGGGCCGTGAATGGGACGAGAAGACCGAAGAACTGGTACTGACGGTGGCGGGTGCGGTCAAGGACATGCGCGCGGGTCGAACCATCATGCTCTTGGATGAAACGGGCGAGGGTGTGAGCTCGAAGCTCGAAGTAGTGAGCGTGGAGGGTGCCGTCTTGCGCGTTCGCTGGCGATGGGATCAAGAAGCGTGGGACACGATGGAGGATGCGACCAAGTGGGTCGTAGTCAAGGACGACGTTGGCCCACAAGACATCTTTCGTCTCCATCGCGGCACGGCAGCCGATCGCGCGGTGGTCGGCCGTTACTGCTTACAGGATTGTAATCTCGTCATCGACTTGTATCGGAAGCTGGAGACCTTCAACAACGCCATGTCCATGGCGAACGTCTGTTCCGTGCCCATCAGCTACATCTTCACCCGTGGCCAAGGCGTCAAGATCGAATCCCTGATCTTTAAGTTCTGCCGTGCGAAGGATGTGGTCATCCCTGTGCTGCCTGCGCCGTCGGGTGCGGAGGGGGATACCTACGAAGGTGCCATCGTGCTCGATCCCGAACCCGGCTTCTATGCGACGTCGCCCATCGGCGTCTGCGATTTCGCTTCGCTGTATCCTTCGACAATTGTCAGCGAGAACATTAGCCACGACTCGTTGGTCTGGGTCAAGGACTTTACCGACGATGGGGCGTGGATTGCGGATGTATGGGGCTCGGATGCGTTCGACGGATGTGCGGGGTATGCGTTCACGGACATCGAGTATGACATTCTGCGACCGGATCCCAATGATCACCGTAAACAGCCCGTGAAAATTCGGTGTGGTCGTCGTGTGGCTCGCTATGCGAAACCGCTGGATGGCTCGAAGTCGACGCTTCCCCAGATTACGACGTGGTTGCTCCAGGCGCGCACGGCCAAGAAGAAGGAGATGAAGGCGGAGAAGGACCCTGAGCGCTACGCGCTGCTGGATTCGGAACAACTGGCCTACAAGCTGACGGGTAATTCTCTCTATGGCCAACTGGGCTCGGGCACCTTCAAGATCCGGCTCCAGGCGCTGGCGGCGTCGGTGACGGCGTACGGTCGTAAACAGATTCTGTTCGCCAAGGCGGCCATTGAGAAGTTCTATGGGCCGGGGGCGAAGGATCCGCGCTGCGCGGCGTCGTGTATGGCGAAGGTGGTGTATGGTGATTCCGTTTCGGGGGATACGCCGATTATTCTTCGGAATGATATTGATGGTACAGTATTCATCAAACGCATCGATGAGTTCTACAACTCTGAAACGTGGGAGGAGTACCATACCACAAAGGAGTACATCAACATGGAGGAAAACTCATTCAGTGTCTGGACAGAGATGGGGTTTACTCCTATCAAAAAGTTGATTCGTCACCGACTTGCTCCCGAGAAGAAGATGTTTCGTATTCACACACATACAGGTGTGGTGGATGTCACTGAGGATCATAGCCTAGTTCTACCAAATGGCGATGTAGCTAAACCAAGCGACGTGACAGTTGGTATTGAACTGCTACACAATGATCTCTCGCATGAGATATTTGCGCAATTGGATGAGAAATGCGAGATCACCCAAGACGAGGCGTTTGTCATGGGTCTGTTTGTAGCAGATGGATCATCCGATATCTACGCATATGGAGATGGGAAGAGAAAGGCATCGTGGGCGATAAACAAGGCTGATTATGGCCTTCTCCAACAAGCAAAAGAAAAATGCCCATTCGAAACAAAGATTCTCGATACTCTTGAGAGCTCGGGGGTATATAAACTTGTGCCTGTTGGAAACATCGCAGGACCTGCGATGCGCTATCGAGAGCTCTTCTATAATGATCATCGCGAGAAGAAAGTACCAAGTATCATACTGAATGCTCCTCTTCCAATCGTTCATGAGTTCTGGAGAGGATTCTATGCAGGAGACGGTGACAAAGACGAGCACAACTATGTTCGCTTTGATCAAAAGGGCAAGGAAATCGGAGCGGGATTATATATCATTGCTCGAAGACTCGGATACTCTGTGTCAATCAATGACAGACCGTCAAAAGATAGAGTCTTTCGATATACAATGACAATTCACGGACAGCGCAAAAATCCTCATTCCATCAAGAAAATACGTGAACTACCACATCCTGGGAGTGAGTATGTCTATGATCTGGAGACAGGCAATCACCACTTTGGAGTTGGACCGGGTGCACTGATCGTCCATAACACCGACTCATTATTCGTCCAATTCAACGTGAAGAATCCCGAGACGGGCGAACTCTTGTCCGGTCGAGAGGCGCGTCAGGCGACCATCGACATCACGGACGAGGCGGGACACTTCATCACGAAGGCGCTTTCGCCGCCCCACGATTTCGAGTTTGACAAGGCGTTCGATCCACTGCTGATGTTCTCGAAGAAGCGCTATGCGGGCAACATGTACGAGGAGAATGCCGACGACTATGTTCACAAGTACATGGGTATTGCGCTGAAGCGTCGCGACAATGCGCCGATCGTCAAAACGATCTATGGCGGGGCGATGAAGATGCTGCTCGACAAGCGCGACGTGGCGGGAGCGTTCCGCTTCGTTCAAGAGAAGTGTCTTGAGTTGGTTCGGGGCGGCGTGTCCCTTGGCCAATTGACGGTGACGAAATCCTTGCGAGATCACTACGCGGATCCGACACGCATCGCACACAAGGCGCTGGCGGATCGTATTGCGGAACGTGATCCGGGTAATGCTCCTGCGGCGGGTGATCGTATTGGCTATGTCTATGTGTGCCCTCCGTCGGGTCAAGAGGTGTCGAAGCTTCAGGGCGATCGCATTGAAACGCCGGCGTGGATTCGGGAGCATGGCCTCGTGCCCGACTATCGACACTACATTGAACACCAGTTGATGAACCCGATCTCGCAGGCGTTTGCGTTGTTGTTGGAGCAGATACCGGGCTTTGATGTCGGTCTAGTGCGGGGTTGTCCACCGTCGACGGAGCTTGATCGGTTTCTCGCGTTCCGCGAGGGCGTGGCGGCTCGACTGCTCTTTGATGACGCGCTAAAGTGCTACCGTCAAGACAGCGAGCGTGTGGCACGTGCGGCGTTTGTGGGGCTGTTTCGCGGCGCGTCTGGGTCTTCTGGAATGATCGAGAGGGGAAAAATGGTAACCGTTACGACAGAGGCGACAACAGTCACGGTGGAGAAGCAGAATACACAGAAGGGGGCGAAGACACAGAAGACACAGACGCAGGGGCTTTTGAAACAGATCACGACGTCTACGACGATTCAGGCGACACGGCAGATGACGATAAGCGCGTTTCTTCTCGACAGCGAGATCGCGAAACGGGGGCAGAAACAGCGACGCCCGTCGAGTAAAAAGAGTGACAAGGACAAGAAAGAGAAAGAGTAGACATGGGTCAGAGTCGATCGCGTTTGTCCTTTCGTGTGATCCGTAGAGTGGAAGAGGCGCAAGCACTGCTTGATTCCGCAGAGGCGCAGGATTTTTATTGGGAGGAGTGTCAGGAAGATCCATTGAATCGTTTGGCGCGACCGGCGGGGTATCGGGCAGCCGACATGACCGACGACGAAGTGCGTTTCTTTGAAGTGATGTTAGCAGGGGCACGGGATGCGATCCCTTCACAGCTAGAGGAAGTGGGAGAAGTGCGGATTGTGGCTTTGGCGAGCGAGAGTGGCAAAGAGGAACGCTACGCGGAAGGCGGGCAAAAGGCGGAAAGCGGGCAAGGGGGCGGAGCCCCCAGCAGAGCCGGACGCTACGCGGAAGGCGGGATGCCCCACACCCGTCCTGGTTCCATCATCGTCTATCCCGACATCTGGTCCACCTTTCAGGTCTCCACCCTGATTCATGAGCTATGGCACATTCATCAGCGGCTTCATGCGGGATGGTGGCGGGACGTCTTTCGAGCACTGGAGTGGGAGGAATGGGACGGTTCATTACCTGTCCAGTTGGAGCGTGCGCGGCGCATCAATCCCGATACTGTGGACGCGCCCCTTTGGGTCTATCAACGGACATGGGTGCCCGTCCCCGTCTTTCGCGATGTTGTTCGGCCGGTTCTCGGCGAGGTCGACCTCTGGTTCTATCACGTGGCTTTAAAGTATCATGTCAAAGTGGTGCCCAAGGAATTTGCGGCGTGGGATGGCTTGCAGATGGCAGCTTATGAACATCCTCGAGAGTTATTGGCGTGGGCGTTGTCTGATCCGCGGCGGCTGTCTCTGGAAACGGTAGAGCGGGTACGCAGAGTCATGGGCACAGCGTCCTTTTTGTCTTATCAGTAGCGATGTGTCTTTTTCAGGGTGTCGAGTGTCCGTGGCGTTTGAATGTGCGGGAGATCGGGATTCAGACGCCGCAGGCGGTGGGTTGTTTGATGGATGCGGCATGGTTGGCGACGTTTGTCGTGCCTTGCTATCAATCTTGGTTTCAGCCTCTGATGTACATTGACTTGCCCGATAAGAAACTGTTGTGTCTTCGGCCTGTGGGGGCGGGCCAATTCGGCGCGATTGATCTTGCTCGCCTACGGCGGATCGAGGGGGGTGTGTTGGTGGACCGCGAAGTCTATGTAAAGCGGCCTGCGATGAACGTGTATGAACCCTATCTCCAGGAAGTGGTACGAGTGGGCTTGACGGCGGTGGGGTTTCTCGATCCTGTCCCGCGGGTTGTCGAAGTGTTTGCGCTACGATCTGGTGCAGTCTGTTTTGCCATGGAGCAAGTCGTCGGAGGCATGACACTCGATCACTACTTGACGGCGGCTGTTACTGCTGAGGGCTCGATCGGTGGCGATCTTTGGAAAGACATGGTGTGTACGGTATCGGTCATGGTCTGGTGGATGAATGATGGTTTAGGAGTGAATCATCGGGACTTAAAGCCCAGTAACTTCCTGGTGCGTCGGGATGGGCTAGAGGATCGTGTCGTTGCGTTTGAAGTGGAGGGCGAGCGGGTCGAATGGCAGTCTAGCCTCCGATGGTCCTTGATCGACTTTGGCTTCGCTTGTGCGGGCGATCGGGTCACGCGAGAGGCGCGATTGTCCCTGAGTCGGGTCTATTCGGCGCGTGATCCGTGCCCGAAGGGAGGTCGTGATCTCTTCCTGTTCCTTGGACATCTCTACAGCGATTACCATTCCTTGATGGACGTTGAATGGCGGGGGAGGATGGAGCAATGGCTCGATATCCCTGGATCGAACTTGTGTGCCTTCCTGCGGAAGGATCGCGAGGTGGCGAAACGCTGGCTGTACTTCTTGAGCGGCGAGGAACACGTCTTTCAACTCCAGTGCTGTCCCAAGAGGGTCTTGCGGGATTTGATGGCGGCGGCGCTTGCCGCTCCTTAGCAGATGGATAGCGTAGCGGGCGTAGCGGGCGTAGCGGGCGTAGTGGGCGTAGCGGCCCCTGCGGCAGAAGAACAAAAAACGATCTCCATCGCGGTCCAGCAAGGTCAGCGTCGTCGGGTGATGAAGGGAATGACCTACCAGACCGACGAGAAGCACGGCTACATTTATCTGGTTCGCACTCGAGAGTTCAAGTCCCTCGGTCGCCCCATCTTCAAAGTAGGCAAAACGAGTCAGTGTCCTGACACGCGCATCACCCGGCTCCACAAGTACACGAAGGGGTCGGAGATCTACTTAATTCTACAGTGTGATGTGATGGACGTCAGCTTAATCGAAAAGGACATTTTGGAGCGCTTCTGCCATCGTTGGGATCCCGGCCCCGACGGTTCCGAGGACTTTATCATCCCCACGGCAGCGGAACAGCTGGAAGCGCGCAGCATAATTATCGAGGTCATCATGGACTATGCGCGGCGAAGGTTGGCTTTGCCTGTGGATGAGGCCGACGAGGACACTTAAAGGGTCGGCGGGTGTGGGACGGCTAAGGGAATGGATACGGGCTTTATCATCTTGCGACATGTCACGAGTCGCATGACTGACTTGTACTGGAAAGAGTGCTATCGATGTATTCGCAAGTGGTATCCGGATGCGCCTGTGATGATCGTGGACGATTCAAGTTCGTCGTGGCTTCGGGAGGACATCATGACGACGCGTTGTACCGTTGTATATGATCGAGAGCATCCGGGTCGGGGCGAACTCTTGCCCTACTTGTACTTCCATCGCTTGAAGCCGTTCCGTCGTGCCGTGATTCTTCATGACAGTGTCTTTTTACAGACTCCGCTGCCGGTTTTCTCTGATGTATCGGGCTGTCGCTTTCTCTGGTCAATTCCCCATCGGTTCGACGGTGCGATTCAACGGGAGATTGGTGCGCTGATTGATGTGCTGCCGGATGCGTGGAGGGAGGAGGTTCGAGGACTGTATGAACGTAAAGCCGAATGGTGCGGGGCGTTCGGCGTTATGTCGGTGGTATCTTGGGAGTGGTTGGATGCGGTCGTCGGGCGGTACGATATCTTTCGGTGGCTACCGTTGCTACAAAAAAGAGACGATCGCTCGGCGTTGGAGCGCGTTCTCGGCGTGGTGGCGCATCATCATGGCGGGGTGGGCAAGGCCCTTCATGGTGACATCTTTGATTACATGCGTTGGGGCGTGACGTTTCCCGAGTGGCTGGAGGGGGCGTATGAAGGGTTGCCTTTGGTGAAGGTTTGGACGGGTAGATAATCCACCGCACAATGATGTACTACCACAGGCCCATTACCACAGGTTACCCCTTCGGGGGCTTACGCCTTCGAACGCCACTTCGTTTCACATACGGTACAGATGTAGAGGAACTTCATGTTGACCGTATCGTACTTGATATAGATCACGTCGCGCTCCCTACCCGCCGTATTGGTTGCGCACTCGCCATTGGGGCACTTGATGGTATTGACATGGGGCAGCGTCGGATCAAGCGTCGTGTACTCGTTCATCAGGATCTTATAGCCCTCCGACGTCTTCTCCTTCAGATCCATTTCCAGTACGAGTCCACCCTTCTCCTCCTCTTGTGCGCCACAGTTACGGCATACACGACGGAGGACATTCTCCTCTTGTTGAAGGTACATATAGTAACGGCAGATCGAACAGAAGTCAGTCTCTTTCATAGTGGGTGGATGTCGCGCAGTTAGCCTACTTCTCTAAGGGGTTTTAAATCGATTTTTCTAGGCGATTACCTGGCCGTATGTTGGCCATCTGCGTGGGATGGTGCGAAGAAGAGGGTCCCAGTCAGAGCATAAAAATTGACGGCTAAGAAAAGGGATGGCGATAGGTAACACGATGCCTCTCACCACAGAACACGTACTCGAAAGCAAGCTCGGCCACTACCTCGACACCCATCGAGTAACGGAGAAGGGCGACCCGGCGGCCTTTACTGGCATGGGGCAGTTGAAGGGACGATACGCGGTCAGCGATGCCGAATACCCTGCCTTTCTCGATCTGCTTCATGAATACCTCTTCGTCCAGAAGCGTCGTCCGTTGAACCTCGTCGAGCAACGTCGCGGAGATGGCATGACGCCCCTCCTGATCGATCTGGACTTTAAGTACCCCGCAGAGCAAGCGCTTCAGCGCCAGTTCACGGTAGACGATGTTCGTGCGTTCGTTCGGGCGTACGTGGAGAACTTGACGCACTACTATGACCTGGTCGCAATGGTGCCTGTGGTGCGCTTCTTCATTACCCTTCGTCCACTTCCCTATGAAGACAAGAAGGCGGGTGCTCGGGCCGTGAAAGACGGTGTTCACATCGAGTGTCCCGACTTGGTTCTCCCCTCGGAGCATCAGCAGATCTTGCGTCTGCGCGCACTCGAGCAAGGCCATGTCGCGCACGCGTTTCAACGCACGGGCTACATCAACGCCGAGAAGGACATCTTCGACGAAGCCATCGTGAAAAAGAACGGCTGGTTCTTCCTTGGTGAATCCAAGCCCGACATTCCCGCGTACCAGCTCGCCGCCGTCTACGTCTACGACACGGCTTCGGGAGAGTTCTACGACGAGGATGTTGGTGCGTATGACTCTCGCGAGCTGATGGAGGTGCTGTCGATTCGCTATGCTCTGCGTACACATCCCGTGGAGTGGGAAGAGAAGACGCAAGACGAATGGCGGGAACGCATGGGTGTGGTGTCTGGCCGTCGGGTTCATGGCGATGGTGCTGCTGGTGCGACTGTTGCTGCTGGTGCTTCTGGGGCTGGTGTTGCTGCTGGGGCTGGTGCGGCGATGGGGGCTGGTGCCACCGTCATCCACTTGACGTCCTCCAATGTCCATGAACAACTCGAAAAAGATCGTATGGACACCCTCCGTCGTATTGTACTGGAGTGCTTGTCCGCGGACCGCGCGGGACCCTACAAAGAATGGATGGAGGTCGGATGGTGTCTTCACAGCATCGCGGCCACCGACGAAATGTTCCAGCTCTGGATGGAGTTTAGCCGCCGATCGCCCAAGTTCAGCGAGGGCGATGTCGCCAAGTATCAACGCGAGTGGTTCCGTATGAGTCGTCATGCGGGTGAAAATGCGCTGACCGAGCGCTCCCTTCATCGCTGGGCCATGATGGACAATGCGGCCGTCTATCGGCGCCTAATGAACGACAGCTTCGTGAACTTTGTGGAACGCGAAATGGATGTTACGCACACCCACGTGGCCCGTCTGATGTATCGCATGTACCGTAACGAGTATTGCGCCTCCGTCGATTCGAAAAAGGTGGACTGGCACAAGTTCAGTGGCGTGTACTGGAAGAAGATCCCGCAGGGTATTGATCTCCGCAACAAGATGACAACGGAGGTGGCTCAGGTGATCTCGGACGCGCGTGACAAGATCCGTCGGCGCATTCTCCAGGCGGATACGGGCGACGAGAAGGAGGCGACGTGGGAACACACTCGGTTGAAGAAACTGCTCGACATCGAGAAATCGTTGTATCAGGCGGGCTTCAAAGATTCCGTCATGAAGGACTGTGTCGGTATGTTCTACGTGGAGGAGTTTGCGCAGAAACTGAATGCGAATCAGTTCTTGATCGGTTTCAACAACGGCGTGGTTGATCTCGCTGTACCTGTCATGGGCGAATCGGGGGAAGTCGAGGGATTCACGGTCCAGTTCCGCGATGCGAAACCAGAGGATTACGTCACCTTTATGGCCGGTCACTACCCGACGAAGGGCTGCGAGCCCATGGATTATGTGGAGTATGATCCGACGGATCCGGAACAGGCGGCGGTTCATGAGGAGATTGATGACTTTATGAGCAAGGTGTTTCCTCGTCCCGAGCTGCGGGCGTACATGTGGCGCAAGCTGGCGTCTTGTCTCGAGGGTGCGAACAAGGAACAGACGTACGAGACGTGGATCGGCGTGGGTGGTAACGGCAAGTCGAAGCTGGTCGATCTGATGTCGATGACGTTGGGCGATTATGCGTCGTCTCTCCAGTCCACTGCGCTGACGCGCAAGCGTCCGGACTCGGGTGCGGCCAATCCGGACATCATGGCGATCCGTAACAAGCGCTTCATCTACATGGCGGAGCCCGATGATCGTGAGCCGCTGAACACGTCGCGTATGAAGCAGTTCACGGGTGAGGACGACGTCGAGGCACGCGGCCTATTCGAGGATCAGACCAAGTTCAAGATAACGGGCAAGATCTTCATGCTCTGTAATGCGTTCCCTGCGATTCATACGATGGATCGTGGTACATGGCGACGTGTGCGCGCGGTGCCGTTCGAGTCCAAGTTCGTGGATCCGCTTCAGGAGGATGTGTCGCCGGAGGCGAACGTGTACCCTCGAGACAACGAGCTGGACAAGAAGATGCGTCGATGGCGCACTTACTTCATGTCGCGCCTCGTGTGGTTGTACAAGACGCAGTACATGCGCGATGGACTGGGGAAGCTGCCTGCCGTGATTACGGCGGAGTCGAATCGTTATCAGGAGTCGTTCGATTCCCTTAGCAAGTTCTTGAATGCGCGCATCCGCGAGGTCAAGCGCGGCGATGTCTCGGCGACCATCCGCGAGATCTTCCGCGTGTACAAGAACTGGTACGAAGGCGTGGGCGGCGGCATCGGGCGCAAACTGAACCAGACGGAGCTTTACAAGCGCTTGGTGGACAAATATGGCGAGCCCCGTGACAAAAAGACCTTCAAGCAACTGCGGTTGTTCGAAGATGATGAGGAGCTCGAGGAGTTCGAGACGGAGACAGCGTAGGACGCTTACGCAATGTGATAGAGTACCATACTGGTTAGGAGTGTACCTGCGACGGTGTAACCGAGCCCCTTGGCGAGGGCGGTGCTTTTTTGTTCGGCGCGGAGGACATAGTCGGTTAAGGCAGAGAGGACCATGAAGACATAGGAGAGGGAGAGGAACAGGAGGGTGTAGTCTTCGACGAAACGGATGCGCTTTTGCTCCAGTGTTTCGGGAAGGGTGTCTTTGACGTCGGTAAAGTCTCGATCACTGCGCTGGATTAGCGCCTCCTTCTCTTTGATGTCTTGCTCGAGTGCTTCCTTTTTCTTTTGGAGCTCGGTGACCCTCTGGCCTACCTCTTGGGCAACCTCCGCATGTGCGAACCGACCGAACATGGAGTCACCGAGGGCGAGACCGTTCTCGACTTGTTGGCGCAGAGCTTGGATGTCGTTCAAGAGTTCGTTGGTGCGCGCCGTCATCTACTGGTATCGGAGACGGGAGTGGAGAAGGCTTGTGGGCACGCGGGAACGGGGATCTTCTGGCTCTTGCCTTCAAAGATGTGCTTGGACCAGTAGCGTTTATTGCGCATGACGTCAGTGTAGCGCCAGCGTCGGAGGAGGATGAGGAGGAAGATGACGATGAGGGGGATGGCGAGGGCGACCCAGAGCGAGGACGCGATCCATCCCATACGCCAGAGACCCGTAAGAAGGAGGAGACTGGAAAGGAGAAGGAAGAGAGAGGAGGCGACGAAGAGCGTGTCTTGCTTGTTCCCGACGGTCCATTCGTTCATTTCATTCTTGCGCGTGGCAAGGTCTTTGTCGTGGAGGACCGCGCTGGCGGCGGCCTCCTGGTTTTGGTACACGGTGTCGACCATCTCGGAGAGCTCCTTCGCGCGCTTGTTGTGGGCAAGAATGGACTCTTCGACTTTGGTGGCACGCTCGAAATCGCCGTAGACCTTGGTGAACGTGTCCTCCTTCTGCTTCATAATCTCGCGATAGACACGGTCTTGTTGGCTCTGTAGCCAGGCACGAAGCTCGGCGGGGTTGGACTTCAGACGGTTCATGGCCTCTGCCAACTCGACGTCTTGTAGGGTCTGGGTGGTTCGAATCGCGGCTTCCAGTGACATCTACTCGGGTGGGGGGTTTTCTTGCCCCTTGGGGTTAGTCCCGTCAGTCCCGTCAGTCCCGCTAGTCCGCCGCCGCTTTATAGACATAGACCAGGAGTCCCAGTGCAACGATGTTTAAGAAGCTGTACAACTTCAGGAGATTGTCAGAGTAGCGTGCCTTCTGTTCCGAATAGTTGACCATCTCTTTCTGGAGCTTCATGGCCGCTTCATTGCTGTGAATGATCTGGTTCTGCTGCTCGAGCTTGTCGCGCTGTTCCCGTAGCCTGCGATTGAATGTCTCGATCTCGGACTGTAGGGTCGTAGAAGACTTCATCATCTTATCCGTCATGGCGTTGAGGATCTGAACCAAGTCGTTTACTTTGCGGTTAAGGCTTTGGGTGGTCTGGAGACGGACCTGTACGACTTGCTTGGCTTCAGCGGAGGGATTGGAGGCGGCGTTGCGGATGGCCGTAAAGAGGTAGTTCAGCGAGGCGCGGTACCGGGATTCATAGAAGCAGTACTCTTTTTTGGCGCTGTCTAGGAGGGCGCTGACTTTGGCCGTATAAGCCGAGGGAGCTTGACCGGTCAGGATAGGGAGGATGCCGGCACTGGAGAGGCGTCCCATCCAGTCGGCGAGAACAGAGGGCTTAAGAAGGCCGGTGTCTTCGCGATCCGTCGGGAGAATCGAGGTCGGAAGGAGACGGGCCTCGGCGGCGAACTCTTCGGCGAGCTGTTGGGGCGTAAGATCACTGGCAATCGGACAGGTGAAGGACATTCTATTTGGGGGTTCGATGCGTTCTCGCTTTTACTTGCCCGGTCACTTGCCGAGCCCCTTCACTAGCGTTCAGGTACCGTCTGCGTTCACTACCGCCCCTTCGGGGCGTCCGTTCACTTGCCGAGCCCCTTCACTAGCGTTCAGGTACCGTCTGCGTTCACTACCGCCCCTTCGGGGCGTCCGTTCACTTGCCGAGCCCCTTCACTAGCGTTCAGGTACCGTCTGCGTTCACTACCGCCCCTTCGGGGCGTCCGTTCACTTGCCGAGCCCCTTCACTAGCGTTCAGGTACCGTCTGCGTTCACTACCGCTCACTTGCCGAACACACCCGCAATCTTCAGCGACAGTGCGAGAATGACAATAGAGGCTGCGCCAAAGAGTGCCATCCAGGTGAAGCGGCTGTAGAAGATCTCTTCGAAGACTTGGCCGATGCCGTACGACACGGAGGTCATGGAGGTCACCGAGTTCATACCGAGAAGAAACGGAGCGAGTTGGTAAAAGAGGTACACACCGATGCCGACGAAGAGGACGGAGAGGACCCAGAGAAAGGGAACCATACCATGACGTACCGGACGATTCAGGAGATACAGAGTATGTTCGTTACCGGTTCGATCACGGTTCCGGAGTCGTTCGGCGCGGGCGACGGCGGTTTCAACGTCCGTCTTCATCTTCTCTTGTTCTTCTTCCAAGCGTCGAATGTGCTGCTGGAGCTGTCCCGTCTGTTCCAGTTTGTCCGACATCTGGTAGTTCTGGGCGGCTGCGGAAAGGTACTCGGTCAGGGAAGTGTCAAGGCGTTCCATCGCTTGTTTCTTGAGCTCGAGTGGCTCGACGGCGGTAGGGTTCTGGGTCGCGAGCTCGTTCAAACGCTCTACGACTTGGGCACGTTTGGCTAACCAGGACATTCGTTCCCCTTACTAGAGAACGAGATGAGACGTTGGATTGTTGTTGCTGTTGTTGTGGCTGCGGCTACTGTTGCTGTGGTTGCTGTGGTTGCTGGAATCGCATACATGCGTCAGGGGATCGTGAGCGCGGAAGAGGCTCGAGAGCGTGTGGCTCGTGGAGACTATGATGCGGTCATCGATGTCCGAACGGCTCCTGAATGGTCCACGGGACACCATCCCATGGCGATCCATCTTCCGCTTCGAGAGCTTGAACGAGAGCTTCCCCGCTACGTTCCAGATCGTGGGGCTCGCATTCTAATGGTCTGTAAAAAGGGCATTCGTTCGGCCGAAGCGGCTCGTCGGGCTCGCGCCATGGGCTATCGCTCGGTGGATTCAGTGTCGGGTGTTCATCATGGACTACGAGGCACTTAAAGGGTACATACCATCGGGTACCCATCCGATGAGTCAAGAGACGCCCGCACTTGACTCGGATGCCCTCGCCGTGCGTGCACCCGCACTTGACTCGGATGCCCTCGCCGTGCGTGCACCCGCACTTGACTCTGTGGTTCGCGCCGTCCTCGACCAGTTCATTCAGCGTGCGGAGTTCGGTAAGAAGAAGTATGGTACGGATCTGGACCGCGAAGATCTCTCGGTACTCGACTGGATTCAGCACGCCCAGGAGGAACACATGGACGCCATTCTTTATTTGGAGAAGCTGAAGCGGGTGTATCGTCCTTAGACGGCGATGGGTAACAGAATACAGTGTATGGTATCACTGTGTTCCGTTATATGAAACGACGCTGTGTGACAAAAAAGAGCTTAAAGGCTCTACTGGATAGGGGCAGCTCTAAGGGGCGCATACTCGGTATATCACCGCCTCACCTGACGCCAGACTCGGCCGCGTGATCTTGACGATGTCGCCGGGTGCGGCACCGATGCAGCGGGCGATGGGATCCAAATGGTACTTGATCTCGGGCATCTTGGACTTGGAGGTGACAAAGAGACGCTCCATCAGCGCTTTGTGCTCTTCCTCGGGCACGATCTCATGCTTTGGAACAAGGACATGACGCAGGGGATTGATGACCATCATGTCAATGGCGAAGAAGCTGACGCGCAGCCGACGACGCTCCTTCACACCCTGATCATTCGGCTCTTCCTTCAAGCGCATATACTCCCTTAACGCCACTGCGTGATGTGTATCCGTCACATGACTCGCGAGCATCACAATGATCTCCACATGTTCACATTCCTCGTCGGTCACGATCTGATTAAAGTAGCCGTTCTTCATCTTCTGCTGGCTTACGCTCTTCTCATAACGTACATGGCACTGCTTTCGGGGATCGGCGGGCTTGGTCACGTGGAAACTCAGCGCAGTCAATGACGGCACAGCGGCGGTGGCCTCAGCCGGAGAGAAACGCTCATAGGCGGAGACATCATACCCGCGGTCTCTCAAGATGTCGAGGAGCGTCAGGCGACTGCGATACAGGTTGTCGATAAATACGAAATCTTCATTCATGGCTGGATAACGGTCTGTGACTGCTGCGACTGCTGCTGGTAGGGTAGATTTCTCTGGACGGTTTAAGTCCTTGGGTGCGACCACCGCATCGGGCTCTTTGGTATCCTCCGCGATGGTAGGAGCAGGAGCCTTTCGCGGGCGTGCGATGCGCTTCGGGGGTTGACGAGGGGCTTGCGACATGGTTCGATGTAAGAGGGGAAGAGGGGGCGGCATCGATTTTTAGACTACTCCATCTTGTTCACCCGAACGGGCACACCCGCCGCCTCTTGACCCATTGGCATAGACATGGGAGCCAGTGACACCGCTCGAAACGGCGCACGACGAATCCCGCGACCACCCGATACAATCCCATCTCGCTCAAACGCCTCGGGAGCGGTATCAATGGCGATCATGGGCCCCATGGGACTCGAGAGCACCGTTGCGCCACTGGGAGGGAGCATACCGCCTTGTTGCTGGGAGGGCTGTGGCTGTGGCATCGCCGAGAATCCTTGGGGCGGTCCAAAGGACGGTTGTGCGGCCATAGCAGAGAAGGACGGTTGCGCAGGCATCGCAGAGAAGGACGGTTGCGCAGGCATCGCAGAGAAGGACGGTTGTGCGGCCATAGCGGAGAAGCTAGGTTGCGCGGGCATCGCGGACAGTCCA
>VFQS010001813.1_pt1 | contig 18545 bp, 18 predicted proteins | sample 3512361 | NCBI WGS metagenome assembly VFQS01 (sample SAMN10412375, study PRJNA504923) | tailings metagenome | isolation source: Relicate 1 Philex TSF3 active mining | place: Philippines
TGATAAGGTCAGATTAACCTATGCTTTTTTGGTATTATTGTTAATTATTGTTCAGTTAATTGGGCATTATTATATTGGCGCGCGGGCATTGTCCATGCTTACTCAAGGTAGTCTTTTTGAAATAAATTACCCGGTCGCCCTCTTTTTATTATCCCTTATCATTTGCAGTTACACATTTTTTGGTGGTTTAAGTGCAGTAGTTTATACTGACACCCTTCAGGCCGTTTTCATTATTTTGGTGGCTATCGTATTATGTTATTTTACTTTTTCATCACCTGAAATAAATGGTTTTTCAGGATTACTTACTTTGGACAGTCAACTGCCTGAGGGGTCAAGAAAAATGAATCTTTATCTTCCTGCAAATCATCCTGACTTACCAGTTTCAGGCGTTTTCACGGGACTAATACTTTTGCATTTTTTCTATTGGATAACCAATCAATATTTAGTTCAACGTGTATTAGCTGCTAAAAGTGATGTTGCGGCAAAATATGGTGTCATGGTTGCCGGGTTGTTAAAACTTGGAATTCCTTTTGTTACCATAGCTACTGGTGTGGCAGCAGCTCATTTGTTAAATATTAAATATGCCGGGCAAAAAATTTTACCTGACGATGCTTTTTTATATTTGGTCAATGCAGTAATTCCAGCAGGTTTTGGACTCATTGGCTTATTAATTTCAGGGGTATTGGCATCTACTTTTTCCACTATTGATTCCATGATGAATTCGGCAACGACCTTATTTTGTATTGACATTTATAAAAAATATTATCGAAAAAATATTACGGATAAAGAATTGGTGATTGTTGGCAGATTAGTAACGCTAACGATTACATTATTGGCGGCTATTCTTGCTTATGTAACTTATAACCCTCAAGGTGCGGGAAATTTTTTTCTGAAAATATCTTCCCATGGGTCTTATTTTACCCCAGGCATCATTGTTGTTTTTTTTGCTGCGGTATTTGTCAGGAGAATACCATCTCAAGCAGCCTTGTGGACCATGGTGTCAGCACCGTTTATTGCTATTTTACTTGAAGCATCCTACAGTAGCATCACTGCATTTTTCCCTACAATCTCCTCAATATTTGGTGAAAAACTTAATTTTTTGCACCGAGTGGCACTCACTTCCATAAGTTCCGTTTTTTTATTGTTCATTAGCCGTTTTTACTTACTAAGAAAAGTTGGGGGACACCAGCTTGTAAAGGAAGATAATCAGCTGATGGCCATAGATTCGTTAATGGCACATCGTTGGAAAATATTTGGATTTTTATTCATTCACGCTATCTCGGTAACTATTTTATTTATGGATTTAACAGACGGAAAACAATTCTCTTTCCTTATTGCTCCATTATCGGGAAGTCTTTTTTTATTTAACATTGGAAAGCCTTTTTCCTTCTCGGGAACTAAAATGATGGCTGCCGTATTACTGTCATTATGTATTTGGATTTTATATTATTTCTCCTAATCTTGAAAAATGATTGGGTTGTAACTTTCTTAAAAAATGTTTATGTGGTTAATTATAATGCTCTTTGTTTCCTTAAACTATGCAAATCCTGTTCAGCATGGAGAATGGGATGTATTGGTTAAAAAACATGTTTCAAAAAATGGTATGGTCGATTACCAGGGCTTTTTGAAAGATAAAAAGCAATTGCAGGTTTATCTGGACAAACTTTCTGCCAATAGGCCTACTTCAAAATGGAGTAAAAATGAAAAGATGGCTTTTTGGATAAATGCATACAATGCTTTTACGGTGAAGCTAATATTGGATCATTACCCAATAAAAAGTATTAAAGATATTAAGAGAGGCATTCCGTTTGTTAATTCTGTCTGGGATATCGCCTTTATTCCAATGGGGAAAGATAAAATAGACTTAAATTATATTGAACATACCATCTTAAGGAAAGAATTTAAGGATCCGAGAATTCACGCCGCTATAAATTGTGCTTCCTTTTCCTGCCCATTATTAAGAAATGAAGCTTATTATGCCTCTCGTTTGGACGAGCAATTAAATGATGCAATGAGGAAGTTTGTAAATGATCCTCAACGAAATCAGTTAGACAAATCAAATATTAAAATCTCAAAAATATTTAGTTGGTTTGCTGGTGATTTTAAGTTAAATGGTTCGTCTGTTGTTGATTATTTAAACAAATATGCAAAAAAACGGGTGCAAGAAAATGCTAGAGTAGATTTTTTGGAGTATCAATGGGAGCTAAATGATGTAGTGAAATAATAAGTGGGATTCATGGAAAAAGAAATAATCATAGGGGTTTTACAAATGTCTGATCGGGCCAGTATGGATACAAACGCATATTCCAGCCTATCGGGAGATGCCATTTTAGAGGTTTTGACATCGTATATAAAGTCTCCATACAGAACTATTTTCAACATTATTCCGGACGAGTATGATCTTATTTTAAAAACATTTCATACCCTTGCAGTAGAGGAAAATTGCTGTTTAATATTAACTACCGGGGGAACAGGGCCTGCAAAAAGAGATGTAACGGTTGAGGCCACGGAGGCTTTTTGTCAAAAAATACTTCCTGGATTCGGTGAGCTGATGCGGATGGAAAGTTTAAAATATGTGCCTACCGCTATTCTTTCCAGGCAAACGGCAGGCATTTATGAAAATACTTTGATTGTTAACTTGCCGGGCAAACCCGCTGCCATTTCACAATGTTTGCAAGCCGTTTTTCCTGCTATACCTTATTGTATAGACCTCATAGATGGTCCTTTCATATTGGCAAATGAGCAAAACATAAAGGCGTTCAGACCTAAATCAGGTTAATTGTGGTTTTTGTCTTTTATAATCAAGGGTGTTGGATGGTAAAAAGTAAATCGGCCGCCATAAGTACCTTGTTTTTTAGTCTATAGGGGAAATCTGGGTGTTCCTGAAGGAACTTTTTTACATAATAAGCTGCAGTGGGCGATTGATGTCCACTTAATACCGCTGTAATGAATTGTCTTGGGAAAAATATATCTCCTGTTTTTTGAATCTCCTCTAAAAGTTCCAGGCTTTGTGTAATATAATGAGTTGATTCTTTGACTCTTAAGGGATGATTTAAATAACGGACGGCGTCAACCACCCATGGTTCAACATTTCGGTTTTCTGCGTCGTACAGGGATTCAAAGGCTGCATCCCTTTTTTTTGTATCGGGGGATAAAAAAGGTTTTATGAATTGTAACCTCTTTTTTCTATCTGGATTCAGGGTTTTTATTAATTGAGTATCTATTATTCCAGAGGCTTGCTCGGGAAGTAATAAAGATAGTGCTGCGGCAAGGTCAATCTGCTGTGGTTCTGAAATGGGTAATCCCGGAATGTTGGTTTTTCCAGACCAAATATCAAATAATGTTTCAGTAGCTTCCTTAGACAAAGCGATGTCCCTAAAGGTTGAAAAGTAGGCAGATTTTGCACTGACAAAGGTATTTTCATTTATCAGTTGCCAAAGAAGACGCTCTATTTTAGGGGTAGATACACTTCGCTGTTCATCGGAAAGGAAAGTCCAGAAGACCGTATTCAGTTGGCCTAGAAGTAGTTGCCTGTTTAAGGATTCCTTTTCATTTTTTAAGGAATGTAACAAATATCCTAAATAATCATTGCCTGATATTTTCCTGTTGATTAATTCTTCCATTAAGGCAATGCTAATGGCTCCACGCAAGAATTCATCATTTACAGTTAATTTACCCGATAAAAAGGTCTGCAAAGACAGGTCATCCAATTGGAAATAACCATAACCTATAGCAGAAGCATTCGGTAAGATTGCTAAAGGTTTTTTTAATCCTTTTGATATGGGTAAACTTGTTTTTAAACCATTTATACGGACGGGTATTTTAATTATTGTGTCGGCATAAAAGAGCGCTATCTCGGTTTCTTGTTGCCAATGCTTGTTCGATGGGGAAGATTTAACCTGTTGGATAGTTATCTCCTCCATATTCGAATCTTCATTCATCAAGGCAGTCGTTAAAAGATGGGGCATTCCAGCTTCTTTTACCCAAATACCGGCCCATTCTTTCAAAGATATGGGGGTTAATTCATCTAAAATACTGATAAGATCGTCCCAGGTCGCATTGGCATAAGAAAAGTCTTTCAAGTATTTTTGAAGACCCTTTTGAAAAGGTTCCGTTCCCATCAACTTTTCCAGTTGACGCATAACAATGGGTGCTTTTTGATAAATGATGCCACCATACAAGGATCCAGCATCCTTTAAATTTTCCAAAGCCTGTTGAATGGGGTGACTTCCGCCAGAGCGATCTTCACTATAAGCCGTAGGATGATGAGAAATTAAAAAGCTTAATTCATGATTTACCTCGGGGAAATCGGGATTAACCGCTTTGGCTGCCATAAAATTTGCGAAGACCTCCTTGAGCCAAACATCATTGAACCAGTTCATAGTAACCAGATCTCCAAACCAATAATGGGCCGTTTCGTGAGCTATCAATCTGGCACGTGCTAATTTTTGATTATCTGTGGCGCTTTCTTCTAAAATGAGCGCACTTTCTTTATAGAATATATTTCCGACATGTTCCATGCCACCATATTGAAATCCGGGAAGCAGAACAAAATCTAACTTTTCGAAGGGCATTGGAATCTTTGTATAATCTTCCAGCCATAAAATGGAAGTAACATGCAGGTCAAAAATTTTATCCAGGTTTTGAGCTACTTTTAGGGAGTCAGTTTCCCTGAAGAGCATGCTCATGCTTCTACCTTTTTTTTCTTGAGAAACCCTATGAAATTTTCCTGCGGCAAAGGCAAACAAGTAGGTACTGATTGGTTGGGTTTCCTTATAATGTAGCATTTTTTTAAGTCCGGTCGAGGTGCTTTTCGTTAGCGCACCATTGGCAGAAGCATCCCAGGATTTTGGAACCTGAAGGGAGAGCGTAAACCTGGCTTTCAAGTTCGGTTGGTCAAAACAAGGGAAAAGCGTGGAGGCACGGTCGGGCACTAATAAGGTATAAAGAAAATCAGCATTTCGGTTAAGGGATTGATTTCCAGCAATGAATTCAATTTGAATTTTATTTCCCCCCACATTTAAATATATCGGATCAATGATAAGGTGACCCGCCACAAAATCAATGGGGACTATTTTTTTATTTACGGTTACCTTTTGAAGATTCTCCCTGGAAACCTTGAAATCAAGAAGTAAGGGCTGAGCCTTATGTTTTAGGTTTAAAGATATATCTACTTTGGCAGGAATAGACGCCGATTTTTCTGCTGGAATATCAAAAAATAATTGATAAGTTAATCCACTGATATTTTGAGCTCTTTCACTGGCTAAATCCCAGGTAACGCCAGCAACCACCTCTGTTTTTTGCGCATTCATAAATGTTAATGTACCCAGTATAAAAGGTAACAAAAAAGATAATTTTCTGAATAGCATCTTAAAATATTTGAAATCTTTTAAATAGTACAAAATAGGAATAATTTGCTTCATTTAATTATTAGAGACTTTTTTATAAGGTTTGACGGAAGAACTTTGTATTTTTTGACAAAATTATTCAAAACAGAATTATTCAAAATGGAAAGCCTGGGCGAAACAATAAGAAAACGAAGGGAAGACAAGGAATTACCACTGCGGACAGTGGCTGCATACCTCGACATTGACCAAGCAATTTTAAGCAAAATTGAAAGAGGACAACGCAATGCAAACCGTGAACAGGTGATAAAACTTGCCAGGTTTTTTAATGTTAATGAAACTGACTTGCTTGTTTCTTGGCTGTCTGACAAGTTAGTGTATGAGGTTCGGAATGAAGATATGGCATTAAAAGCCTTACAAGTGGCGGAGGAGAAAGTGAAATATCAGAAAATGAAAAAATTATGAAAGGCATACAAGGAACATCAAATAAAACATACCGCCAATTAATGGGCAATGGATTACGTTATGAAATTCCAAAATTTCAACGCGATTATAGTTGGGAAGCAGAACATTGGGATGACCTATGGTAGGATATAAGAGCATTGTTAGCAGATGAGGATAATGAACATTATATGGGGTATTTAGTACTTCAAACATCAAACAATAAAGAATTTCAAATAATCGATGGGCAGCAACGATTAACAACCATGAATTTGTTGATTCTTTCGACTTTAAAATGCCTGAAAGAGCTAGGTGATTCCGGTATTGAAGCATAAAATAATTTAAAAAGAAAAGACAGTCTCCTAAATAGTTATATTGTATATGTGTATCCAGTTACATTAATTTCAAATAACAAGCTCAAATTAAACAGAAATAGTGATGATTACTATAAACAATATTTGGTTCTTTTAAAAGAGTTGCCGCTTAGAAATTCAAACTCTTCAGAAAAGCATATTAGAGAGTGTTTTAATTGGTATTATGATAGAATAAAGAAAGAATTTAACACTGGCGAAAGTTTAGCTGCCTTTATCGACAATATTGTAGATAAACTGTTCTTTACCGTTATTGAAGTAACTGACCAATTAAATGCATTTAAAGTTTTTGAAACATTAAATGCCAGAGGAGTTCAACTATCTTCGGCAGATTTATATTTAGCTATTCAAAACCCTGAAGATGAATTTTGGAGAGATAAGCCCGAAATACGAAAATCGTTGAAAGAATTAAAACTTTTTCAGATTAGACAAATAAATTCTCTTTTCTTATCTGCCTTAAGAAATTTAGAAGTTGAAAACTTTAAAAAATTAGCTAAAATTTGCTCTGTTATATCTTTTAGATATAACATTATTGGAGGTTTAAATCCAAATGCTCAAGAAGATGTTTACAATACTGTTGCGTTAAAAATTTCATCAAATAAGCGGTTTGAAGTGGCAGATTTTCAAACTATATACGTGAGTGACTTAAATTTCGAAAATGATTTTTCAACCAAAGAATTTAGAAACACAACGCGCAACCATAAAATAGTAAAGTATATTTTATCAAAAATTGAAGTTTATCAACATAAAAACGAAATAGATCCCGAAAGTGATTTGTTTACCATTGAACATATTTTACCTGAAAATGCAGATGATACCTGGGAGAATTTTACCTTTGAGGAAATCAATAGATCAGTTTACAGAATGGGCAATCTTACCTTATTAGAGAGAAAATTAAATAGAGAAGCAGGCCAAAAATGGTTATGTTGAAAAAATAGTATTATTTGCGCAATCAAATAGTGAATTGACCAAAACTCTCCCTGATAATTTCAATACCTGGAATGAAGATAAATTAGCCGCAAGGCAAAGGGAACTGGCAAAACACGCCAAAGCCATTTGGAAAATACAGGAACTAAGTAATAATTAAAATATGCCAACACTGTAAAATCTTATTTTTTAATTTCAGCCAGTTTAGCTAAAAGTTCAGCTGTTTTTTCTGGATATTTTAACGCTACATTTTCTTTTTCCGAAGGGTCTGATTTCAGATTATACAATTGTACCTTTGGTCCGCCTGGTTTTGGATTTTCCTTATCAGGTGCAGTAAATCCACCAGAGCCGAGTTGGTCAATCAACTTCCAATCGCCCATACGAATACCAAAATATCCTTTTGAAGAACTGTGAATGATTGGTTTTTCGGTGTTAGAAGAATTGGTTTTGCCCAACAAATCGGGTAAAATGCTGTAGCTATCTTTCCTGTCAAATTTTGGGTCTTTATCGGAAAGCAATTCACGCAGGGTACCAAGCAGACTGGTCTGGCAAGCAATAGCATCGGAGACGGATCCCTTCTTTATTTTTTCCGGCCAGCGGACAATAAAGGGAATCCGGTGGCCACCTTCGTAAGCATCGCCCTTCATACCTCTGAAGGAACCAGCTGCCCGATGTTGAAATTGTTCAGTAAAATTTTCTCTCCAGTAAGGACCATTATCGCTGGTGAAAATGACCATGGTATTTTTTTCAATCCCCTTTTCTTTAAGCACTTTCAGTAATTCACCTACTGCGGCATCTACCTGTCGGGTAAAATCACCGTATTCACCTGCTTTAGATGAGCCGATGTATTCCTTTTTGGGTACCCATGGAGTATGTGGTGCAGCAAGAGGAAGATATAGGAAAAAGGGTTTTTCCTTCTTCTGATTCAGGATAAAAGCCCTGGCTTTATTAATAAACGTTGGCAGCACTTCATAAAAATCAAAATCGGGCGACATTTTTCCGGCGCGCCAAAAAGGACCGGTATATCCGCTTTCCAACTTATTTCCGGGTGTAAATGAGGAAGGAAGTGAGGTTAACTGATGGTTTTCCAGATAACAATAGGGAGGCATGTCTAAGGAAGCAGGAAGAATATAAGAATAATTGAAGCCCAGATTATTGGGTCCAAAAGTAGGTTTTTTGTCAAAATTAATGTCAGAGGTGTCCATTTCAGACTGAATACCATAACCCGGCACTTTTCCAAGACCTTTTTCAATGGCCTTTTCGGACAGAATCCAATCGATGCCCAGGTGCCATTTTCCTACCACAGCCGTTTCATAATCGTATTTTTTAAGTAATTCCGCAACGGTTCCCTTTTCCGGATCTATAAGATTTCGGCTATATCCACGTAAAACACCCACGGGTAATTTTGATCGCCAGGGATATTCTCCGGTGATGATGCCATATCGGGTAGGCGTACATACGCCGGAGGGGCTGTGCATATCGGTAAATCGCATGCCTTCAGCAGCTAACAAATCGATATTTGGCGTATGGATTTTTCCTGATGCCTGATAACAAGATACATCTCCGTATCCAAGATCGTCAGCCAAAATATAAATGATATTTGGACGCTTAGCGGTTGCTTTTTCTGTATTGAAACTGAAAAAGACAAAGGCGAGCGCAGAAAGGCTGAAAGCAATCATTATGTATTTCAAAAATGGCTTCATTTATTTAGAGGTTAAGGTGGATAATTGATTAAAAAGAGCGGGATTTACTTCTTTGAAATAGCTGTCTAAGGCATTATTCAAACTTTTCACCTTTTCAGGATTAACAGCGGCAAGATTCTTTTTTTCACCAGGATCTTCATTTAAATTAAAAAGAAGGATTTCTCCTGTTTTCCAGAATTTCAACAGTTTATAATTGCCGGAGCGGATTGCGGAATGAGGATACCCATTATTAAACCGATGGAAATAAAGATTTCGGCTATCGGATGTGGTCTTTGGATTTGATAGAGAAGCTTTAAAACTATTTCCATCTAAAGAAAAGGAATTGGGTTGTTTTGAACCGGCAATGTCGGCGAAGGTAGCGAGCAAATCATATCCTGTAACGTATCGGTTACTGCTGGTATTTGCGGGAATATCGGGGCCGGACACAAAAAAGGGAACCCTGATACCCCCTTCAAATAAGGTCCATTTTCCACCTCTGAGAGGAGCATTTCTCATTGGAGAAGGGAAAGAATCAGGATGATCCAAACGGTTTTTTACAGGAGCGATAAACTCTACTCCCCCATTATCGGACATAAAGAACAGATAAGTATTTTTTCGGGCACCTAATTGATCCAAATGAGCCATCAAATCGCCTATGGATGCGTCCAAATCGGCTAACATGGCAGCCCAGGCAGCATTTGGGTGTTTTTTGCCCTTTGTCAATTTTTCAAAACGAGCGATGGTTTCTTTCCTTGCGGTGGTATTCACATGGGTCGCATAGTGTGATAACTGGATGAAGAAAGGATTTTTATTACGAACCTGCTCGCTAATAAAACGCTTGGCACGATTCGTCAGGGTATCGATTTGCTTGGGATTATCTTCAGTAAAAAAAGTGGTCCATTTTTCATCCCCGTTATTGGAGGAATTTCCCTGCGCATTTCCATTATCACCATCAGAAAAATCATATCCAAAGGCACTTGGAGGAACGCCAATACGCAAATCCCATTTTCCAAAGTGAGCTGTGACATATTCAGGATTTATTTTTTTAAACACCTGAGGAATAGTTAAATACGTATTTTTTCCAGGTTCATATCTGCTTTTAAATGTATCGTCATCCTGTCTCATTGGGGTATGGCCAAAAAGGATACTTCTTCTGGTAGGGGAACAAATGGAGGCAGGAGCATAACCCTGGGTAAAACGAATGCCTGATTTCATTAATCGATCTAAATTTGGCGTAAGGTGGAAATCACTCTTTGAATCGGAGATTTTTGGATCCATTTGTTCAGAAAGGGAGCTCCAGCCCAGATCATCGGCAAGGATGAAAATGATATTAGGGGGCACTGGATCTTTTGGAAGCTGAGTGGTACTATTTAGTAAAGAAAACAAGATGGAGAACCAAATGAAATATCTCATATTCCAGAATTTTTAGAATGGATATTGAAGATATCCAATTTCATTAATAATTGGGTAATAAAACTGAGGACAAAAAGTATTCAAAGAATTGGGTACAACTAAAATAAGGTAATTAAATGCACTGTTAAACTAAGATGTTAGCTAATTCAGATCATTAATTATGAGATTCTTATTGAGGCCACCTTCCTTTCTAATTCTGCCTGATTATTTCCTTTTCAAGTATTTTACCTTTCAATATATTAGGTATAAATTTGGTCTTCACAGGACTGGTTTTCTTTCTATTATATTTTAACGAATGAAACACAGACAAAAACTAGGGGATAAAATGGTAGAAACGAAAAGACTTACATTAAAACCACTGACTTATAATCAGTTAGTTAAATATATTAAGAATGATAACTCACTGGAAGAAGAGTTGAAATTGAATAAAACAACAAGAACCATTTCCTCAGAGCTAAAAGAAGCATTAGAAAAAACAATACTGCCCAATGTGGCAGACGAAACAAAAAATTATTTGTATTCAACGCTTTGGACGGCCATTTCAAAAGCCGACAATAAAATGATTGGGGACTTATGTATTATAGGCGAACCCAATCCAAAGGGAGAAATTGAAATTGGTTATGGAACTTATAATGAATTTCAGGGAAAAGGTTATATGTCTGAAATGGTTGGAGGTATAATTGAATGGACGAAAACTCAACCATTGGTTAAGTCAATAACTGCTTCTACGGAGAAAACAAATTTAGCGTCATTTAGAGTACTTCAAAATAATGGATTTATTAAAATCAGCGAAACTGAAACAACCTTTAACTGGAGTTTACAACTTAGTAAACGAAATTTAATTGTTTATATCGCAACAAGTTTAGACGGTTACATAGCTATGCCAAACGACGACCTTAGTTTTCTTTCTATGGTTGAGCAAGAGGAACAAGATTATGGATATGAGGAATTTGTAAAGACAATAGATACGGTTATTATAGGACGCAAAACTTATGACAAAGTAAAATCAATGGGTATTGATTTTCCACACGGGGACAAAGAAGTATATATTATTTCACGAACACCAAAACAAGATTTAGAGACTATAAAGTATTTCTCGGGGGACCTGAAATCACTTGTTTCAAGACTAAAATCACAGGCGGGAAAGCATATTTATTGTGACGGTGGTTCTGAAATAGTAAATGAACTTTTGAAAGAAGACCTTATAGATGAGTTCATTATTTCTATCATACCAATCTTAGTTGGTAATGGGACGAAACTTTTCAAGGACGGCAGACCGGAACAAAAATTAGAATTAGTTTCAGTAAAATCGTTTGAGAAAGGATTAGCCCAACTTCATTATAAACGAATAAAATATCAGTAAAATACGTGATTGTAAAATCATTAATGTAAAATATGACTTCAATGAACAACATAAGAGTTAATATTATCATTTACTGCTCATTTTTAGCATTGGGTATTGCAGGTATAATTTTCGGGAATGCAATTAAAAATGAGTATTCTTTTTTACGTATCTGGGAATTTCAGAATATACTTATTTTACTTTTTGGTGTTCCATTTTTATTCTTACAGTCTAAGGCAAATCTCCCTGATTTTTTGGACAAAAAGGTTTTAAACACAGAAAAATTTCTAAAACCCGTTCTCATTGGGGCAGCCTTTGGAATACTTGATGTTTGGGTAATTAAGTTTATAATGCATCCAGAGCCATATACGGAATTACCTCCATTTCTTCAACCTTTTCCCTATTCTATCTTTTTATATTTTTCAGGAGCTTTAGAAATTGAAGTATTCTATAGACTTATACCGATAACCTTAATTTTACTTTTAGGTAAATGGTTCTCTGATGGAAAATATTTCAATATATTTTTATGGTCAGCTATTATTTTTACCTCTTTGAGGGAACCTTTGGAACAATTACCCAATGGGGAATTATGGTTTGTTACCTATTCTTTTTTGACAGGATTTTTAATGAATTATCTTCAAGCAATTTATTTTAAAAATGCGGGATTTTTAGCGTCGCTCACATTAAGACTTGGTCATTATCTATTTTGGCATATTTTATTGGGATTGTATGTCCAATATGTTGAATTACTATAAAACAAGACTGAATATTAAGTTTTGTCCGTTAATCTTACCATACAAATGTTAAGTAAGCGACGAGATTAGAAAGGCATAAAATAAGGTGTTGAAATTTTGTATACGCCACATAAGTTCGACATTTAAGCATCCAACCCTTTTCTCCCCCCTCCACTTCCGCTGCTTCCAACATGAAATAGTGCACATCAGATTTTTCATGTAGGGTTTCATTTTATCACTATCTGAAATAAATAAGCAAAAAGGAATAAAATGATTAATCCACCCACTACGTTATAACGTTAACCTTATAGCATCATGACCAAGAGGCAGTTAACTATGAATTGAATCTATTGGAAAAAGCGGTGAATACCTATTTAAATGCTGTCAGAACACTTTGCCCCAATGTGTCTCATACTGCATTGAATTACTTGAAAAGTGGACTAAGGGTTGTTGAGTTACAACCTAAGCATTTTTTTATCCATGCCAATGTAATACAACAAGAAATTGGGTTTGTTTTTCAGGGATTGATACGCGCTTATTATATAGATAACCAAGGCAATGAGATTACAGTTAATTTTGTTCAAGAGAACAGGTATGCTACGCATTACACCGCATTCATTACCCGAGCTCCGGGTAAATATTACTTCCAGTGCATTGAACCTACCATTCTTGTCAATCTTTCTTACGATCATATTCAAACGGGATATGACAAATTCCCTGATATCGAGCGCTACGGTCGCTTAATAGCAGAAGAGGTCCTGAAATTTCAGCAAAAACGAATTGAGAGCTTTCTTTTCGATACGGCAGAACAACGTTACCTCGATTTCATTAAAGAAAATCCGGATTTGTTCAATCGTGTATCACTTTCACATCTTTCTTCTTTTTTGGGAATGGAACGACAAACGCTGACACGAATTCGGCAGAAATTAGTGAAGGGTTGATGGAATATATCAAATTGTAAATAAATTGAAAATTTCTCAATGATGGTATCAGAACACATACATCAGATAATAGCATTACTTCAACCTGAGAAAGAGTGCGTTGAAAATGCATTTAAAAAAATGGAGCTGTCCAAAGGTGATTTTTTGATAAAACAAGGGAAAGTTTGTGATCAAGTGGCTTTTGTAGTTTCAGGAAAACTGCGTAATTTTTACATTGACGATGCGGGAAATGAGGTTACTTGTTTCTTTGTAACAGCAGATAGTTTTGTCTCGGCATTTACCAGCTTCTTAACCAATACACCTACTCACGAAAATATAACGGCATTGGAGGATACGGTTTTGCGGGTGATATCAAAAAAAGACATAGAAGAGTTAAGTGTTTTAATTCCTAAGATGCAGATTTTTAGACGGATTATTGCAGAAAATCTTTTCATTATCATGGAAAAAAGAATCATGATGTTGCAATCTCAATCGGCTCACGAACGATATGAAAAAATGCTCAAAGAAAACCCGGAGATTCTTCTGAGCGTTCCCCTTCAATACACTGCTTCGTTTCTCGGTATCACACCTCAGCATTTGAGTAGATTGAGAAAAGAGTCGCAGAAGTGATTTCTTAACATTTGTTCAGTATGATGCCAACCATGTTTTTCAACTTTGTAAAAAAACTTGAATCAAAGTAAATGAATATACTAATTATCAATGCACACAACAGGGAAAATAGTTTCTGCTCCGCATTAGCAGAGGCTTACAAAGAGGGCGCATGTTCCTTCGGTCATCACGTTCAAATCCTAAATTTGCGGGATATGGAACTGGATAAATACCTGCGTTACGGGCATGAAAAAATATATGAACCCGAAGGTGATGTATTAAAAGCACAAGAGCTCATTTCTTGGGCGAATCATTTAGTATTTGTTTATCCTACTTGGTGGGCTGGTTTGCCTGCCCTGTTGCGCTTGTTTTTTGAAATGGTATTTTCACCCGGTTTTGCCTTTAAGTATCATGACCGTATGGGCAAAAAGATTGTAAGCTGGGATAAATTATTAAAAGGCAAATCGGCACGAATTATCTCTACAATGGATGCTCCGCCCTGGTATTACAAATGGATTATAGGGGATCCCGGAGGAAAAATCATGCGAAAAGGAATCTTAGGGTTCTCAGGAATAAGCCCTGTCAAAACTACTTATTTTGGATCGGTTAAATTGTCAACTGAAAAACATAGAGCAGATTGGTTGAAAATAGCTCGCAATTTAGGTCAAAAAGAGAGGTGAGGTACTAATTAACTACTTTTGTTCCTATGTTAAATGTTCAAAGAAACAAGATTAAGGTTCATAGGTTTTATCGCGAACTATTCGGACGTGAAACCACAGGTTTGGACTTGTTGGGAATTGTAATTGGCTCTGTATCTTTAGCTTGTCTGACCCTTTTGTTTAAATGGAATGCAGACTTTTCAGTTATTAAAAAAATGGTACTCACGATCCTCGCACTTGATATTGGAGGTGGCGTTATTGCTAACTTTACGTCAGGGACAAATAACTATTATGCCGAATCATTAAGAAAACGGTATTTATTTGTTCTTTTCCACCTAGTACAACCATTGCTATTAATTTGGATTTTCCCAAGTGAGTTGTTAGCTATCTTGGGAGTTACATTATTTACTCTAATAAGCTCAATCATTGTCTTGCGTTTGAAATCCTCTAACAACCAAAGAATAGTTGCTGTAACACTTTTGCTTTTGTCCTTGATTCTATCTACTCTTTTAAATTATAACGACCCTTTGGCCCAACTGATAATGCAGTTCTTTTCTATAAAACTCATTTTGGCATTTAGTGTGCATTGGACTTCAATTAACAAAGAGTAAATGTTACGGGTAAAAGTTTTCAGACATACTTAAGTATGAACGCAAAGCAATTAGAACATTGGATTTTAGACAACTATCAAGGTGTAATCGTAGCAGATGCGTATCGTGAACGTAGTTTCTTTTATAATCCCGATGATTCATTGCCAAAAGGAATATACTTTGCCACTATTAAAGAAAGTGACGGTCCGAATGATAAGGTATCTAGTTTAGACAGAGACGGAATTTATCGTTTGAGTATTGGTGTAGGCAAAAAGCAATATCAATTCTTATTTGGGGAAATGCCAAAGCGACCTGCAAAAGGCAATATCGTTGAACTTGATTTTGATTTTACCATTACAGGAATAGTTCTGCCTCACCCAATTTATGCTTGGTTGGGTTGGGTTTGTATCAATAATCCAGAAAGTGAAAACTTAGACTTAGTGAAACACCTTCTAGATATTTCTTATCGAAACGCATTGGATAAATTCGCGAAGAAAAAAATGAATAAGTCATACCGAATCCAATAGCAAGTCAAAAGACAGTGCCTAAATTTTCAACAATCTACTTTCTTAACATTTGTTCAGTGGATTGGTAGAACGCTTAAATAATTTAGTTGCATCATTTTAAAATGCAACAACAATGAAAAAATTTCTGATCGTTTTTGGAATAATTAGCCTCATTTCATCTTCCAGTTTCGCTCAAACTGAACAAAAGGAAAGTAAATATGCCATTGAAACCGATATTCTTTGGCCATTTTTAGTGCAAACAACACGTACACACCTCACCATCAAACTTTGGGAGAAAGGACATCTAAGAGGTGATATGTATGTAGGATTAAACATTGATTTCCCAAGAGATCGTGCCACAGAAGGTCGATTTGCCGATTACAGTATTGCCAGTGGATACCGCCAATATTTATGGAAAGGGCTACATCTCGAATTTTCTCAAACGACTGGTCTGGGCGTATTACAAAACCATGTAACCACGGGAAAAACCTACAACAGCTTTGATTGGTTAGGCACCGGATACATCGGCTATAAATTTGAGTTTGCAAAAAAGAAACTATACGTAATTCCTCAGTTTGGTATTGCTCAAGTGCTTTACAAATCCAATCCATGGCCTATTTACGAGAATGAAACCTTAACCAAAGAAGTAGGTGAAACACCTTTTATGTTAGGTTCATTGAGGTTTGGGTATAATTTTTAAACTCATATCTAAACATTGATTCTAACCATGAAAAACAAAAAACTATACACCACGCTCAAAGTAATATTCTCATCATTCATGCTTTTTAGCGCAGTCGGAGAATTAACCATGAATGAAACCGTTGTTCATTCCATGGAGCTTATACAGATGCCAGCCTACCTGCTTTCTCTGCTCGGAGTTTTGAAAATTTCTGGAATTATCGCTTTGTGGTTTTCTCCCTTCAAATGGATTAAAGAATGGGCTTATGCAGGTTTTACTTTTGATTTTATAGGTGCAATCTTTGGTTTTTTTGCAACAGGAAATCTTGTTATGCCAGATATTCTAATGGCTCCGGTGGGATTGGGACTTTGTCTATCCACCTATTTTTGCTGGAAGAAAACGAATGGAATGTATTCAACATAAAATCCAAGAATTCATTTTGACACATTTGTGTCAGGTAGAACTCCCTCAACCTGGATAATTTTGTGTCGTTATCAAATTGAACATCAACAATTAATTGAAAAGAATGAAAGAAATTGCTTTAATAACAGGAGCTTCATCCGGAATTGGATACGAATTAGCCAAACTATTTGCAACAGATAAAACAGATTTGCTCATTGTGGCAAGAAATGAGAAAAAGCTTCTGGAAATTAAAAAAGAATTCGAAGAAAAATTCAAGGTAGATGTCTTTACTGTTGCGGCTGATTTATCCTCCCAAGAAGGAATACAGATTGTTTATGAAGCGGTTAATTCAAACAAATTAACCGTAAATTATTTAGTAAATAACGCTGGTTTTGGAGACTACGGCTCTTTCATCTATAGAAGTGTGGAGAAATATAGAGAAATGATCCAGTTAAATATTTTAAGTCTGACAGAGCTAAGCTATCATTTCGGAAAAGAAATGGTTGAGCGTGGAAAAGGCAGAATTTTAAATGTTGCCTCGATGGCAGGCCTTCAACCAGATCCAAACTTTGCCGTTTATGGCGCAACCAAAGCCTATGTTATCAGTGTATCAGAGGCTATTCATAAAGAATTTGAAAATACAGGCGTAACAGTAACAGTTTTATCGCCTGGCGCAACAGCATCTAAATTCATGGAACGTGCCGATATGAATAATGCTAAACTTTACGCAAGTGGTGTAATGACCTCATTGGATGTTGCGCGTGAAGGTTACCATGGCATGATGAAAGGTAAACTCCATGTGATACCAGGTTTCAAAAATAAAATACTTGGTTTTTTCTCGGGTATTATGCCTCCAGGGAAGTTGAGATTAAGTGTCGCAGCTAAAATTATGGCAGAGAAATAGTTTGTTTATAGTTTTGTATATCAAATCTTTCTGCAATTGATGAACTCTTTCTTCTTATTAGGCCTTTCATTTATGACCATTCATGAAATGGATGCTATTCGCTGCAAGGAGTGGCGCATTTTCCCTGGACTTTCGATGCTCAACGATAAGTTGGGTCACATCTTGTTTGTATTCGCTCACATTCCCTTGTTTTTCTTCATTTTTTGGCAGTTGTCACAAACTGAAAACAAGGAAGCGTTTATAAAGGCATTTGATATTTTCATGATTGTTCACCTGTGTCTGCATCTGATATTTCTAAAACACAAAAACAACGAGTTTAAAGATAGGATTTCTTGGTCAATTATCATTGGCGCAGCCGTTTGTGGGTTGCTTGACTTGATATTGAAACAATGGGGTTGAAAATTATGTGCTTGCGATAACAAATATTGAGATGAGATTATTGAACATTTACAAATGTGTCGTTTAGCAAACCGTTACAGCCATTGGCTAAAATTACACAAACAAGATATCGTAAAGAATATTTATTAAATCATGCAACGAAAACCTGGTTTATTCGCCGCATAATTACGGCGTTTATTTCTTATATTTGCCGCAAACTAATAAGGCGATGGCAAAATACATCTACCAATATAAAAACTGGACAGATTTTACTTGGAAAGACTCGGTAATCAACTCTATTTTTGGAAAAGTGCGATTAATGCAAGGTAAAATCATCGGACAGATGAATTCTTTGGGGTTTTCGGCAAAAGAGGAAGCCACGCTAACCGCATTAACACTCGACGTCGTAAAATCATCGGAAATAGAAGGTGAAATGCTCAATTATGAACAAGTACGCTCATCAATTGCAAGAAGGTTAGGAATTAATTCTGCAGGACTTATAAAAAGTAGCCGGCATATTGAAGGAATTGTAGAAATGATGCTTGATGCTACACAACGATATGATTTACCACTAACAGAAGAACGCTTGTTTGGATGGCACGCAGCCCTTTTTCCTGCTGGATTTAGCGGGCCTTATAAAATA
>VFQS010001814.1_pt1 | contig 18530 bp, 15 predicted proteins | sample 3512361 | NCBI WGS metagenome assembly VFQS01 (sample SAMN10412375, study PRJNA504923) | tailings metagenome | isolation source: Relicate 1 Philex TSF3 active mining | place: Philippines
CCTCGATCAACAACGAGGTGGTGCACGGCATCCCCAGCGGCAAGCGGGTGATCAAAGCCGGCGACCTGATGAAGATTGACACCGGTGCCTATTTCGACGGCTATCACGGCGACAGCTGCGTGACCATCTGCGTGGGTGAGGGTGTGCCCGACCACGCCCGCACCCTCGCGCGCGTGGCCCAGGAATCGCTGATGAAGGGGCTCGCCACCGTGAAGGCCGGCAGCACCCTGCTCGAGCTCGCCGGAGCCGTGCAGGATCACGTGGAGGCCCATGGCTTCGCCGTGGTGGAGGACTACACCGGCCATGGCGTAGGCCGGAACCTGCACGAGGAGCCTTCGGTGTTCAACTACCGCACCCGTGAGCTGCCCAACATGAAGCTCCGCCCCGGCATGACCCTGGCGGTGGAGCCGATCCTCAACGCCGGCAGCAAGGCCTGCCGCACCCTCAAGGACCGCTGGACTGTGGTGACCGTGGACGGCAGTCTTTCGGCCCAATGGGAGCACACCATCGCCGTGACCAGCGATGGCTGCGAAATCCTCACCGATCGCGATTTCTGAGGGGCCTCAGCCGGCTGAGCGCCGGGTGGTGGCCTGGAAGTAGAGCCAGCGACCAAGGCTCGCCAGAGGCATCAATAGATACGTGAGCGGATTGGGGGTGACGATCACCAGCCCCCAGTTCCAGCGCACCTGCCGCAGGATTTCCCGGGCCACGAACGCCGCACTCATCACCCCGATCGGGTTGAGGGCTGAACGGAACGGCCCCAGCACCAGGCGGCGCAGTCGGAGCCGCGGCCCAGCCAGATCCAGGCTGCGCAGGCTGAGCAGCTGGCCCTGCAGGCGCTTGCTGATCTCGTAGAGGGGACTGACGGCAGCCTGAATTTCAGCCTCAGAGGTGTTCATCCATAGCTCCCGCGCCCCGGCAGTGGCTGGATCGGCGCTGGCGATGCCGGCAAACAGCTCCAGCAGTCGCCAGCTGCTCAGGGCATTCACCTCCAGTGAGCGCTGCACAGCCTCGGCGCTGCGGTCGCCGTGGCTGTTGAAGCCATGGTTGATCACCAGCACGTCGCAGCGCTCCAGCACAGCCTGAAGCGCCTGTTCCTGGCCGCAGTGCCAGTGCACCTGCTCCAGCGCTACCGCCTGGCCATCGGTCCCAGTGAGGGAGAGCGGAGCCTCACTGCTGGTGAGTGCCACCAGAGCCGCCCCCTGGCGATGCAGCTCCAGCAGCAGGGCCCGCCCCAGGCTGCCGCTGGCTCCGGTCACGGCCACGGTGCGTCCGGCAAAAGGCAGAGCTGACATCGGCAATGGGCGCTGGCGTCAGCTTGCGGCATCCTCAGACCAGTTGGAGTGGCGCGAATGTCGGCGGCGCTGGTGGCCCTGTTCGCCCCCTACTGCCAGGGCGCCGCCGATCCCGCCGCCCTGGCGCAGGGGCTTCAGCTGCTCGCGCAAGGAAGCCTGCAGGGGCAGCGCCCCTTGCGGCCGGCCGGCCAGCGGCAGTTTGTGTTGCGGTGGCAGCCGGGTGTGGCTCCGCTCGAGCCGGCGCAGGTGCAGCTCTCGGTTGAGGGAGTGGGCCTGGATCAACCGGTGCTCTACAGCTTTGAACTGCCCACCCATCGCCTGCTCCATTGGCTGATGGCCTGGCAGGCGGCGGGTGGGGCGTCTGGTCAGCCTGCGGATTTGCCGGACACGTTCTGGCAGTGGTTGATTCTTGGGCTCGATGCTCCCGCGCTGCAGGCCTAGATTCGCCCCACCTGCGTTCGCCTCATGGGTCACGACAGCGCGTCCTCCCACGCCCGTTCGTCGGCCCTGCTGATCGGCTCCTGTGAACCGTTCAGTGGCAAATCCGCTGTGGTGTTGGGACTGGCTCGCCAGTGGTTGCAGCGGGGCCTTGCGGTGCGCATTGGCAAACCCCTCGCTGACAGCGCTGAACTGGGGACCGGCGGCAGTGGTCCGCTGATCGACGATGACGTGCGCTTTGTGGGCCAGATCCTCGGCCTCAGCGAAGCGCAGCTGGTGCCTTCGGTGCATCTCCAGGGTGCCGGTGCCGCGCGGGAGCGACTGCTGGCCGGCAATCTCAAGGCAGGTGAAGGATTCGCGGCGCTGCAGGAGCAGTTGAGCACCGGTGGTGAGGGCATCACGCTGCTGGAGGGGGCCGGTGGCCTCAGCGATGGTCTGCTGTATGGCCTGGATCTGGTGCAGGTGGCCCGGGGGCTGCAGGCCCCTGTGGTGTTGGTGCACGGCTGGAACGGTTGCCACAGTGCCGAGCCCCTGCTGGCGGCCCGCGACCAGCTGGGCGATCTGCTCTGTGGTGTGGTGCTCAATGGCCTGCCGCCTGAGCAGGTGGAGGCTGTTCGCTCGGACGTGGCGCCGGCCCTCGAGCGGCTTGGGGTGCCTGTGCTGGGGGTGATGCCCCGCTCGCCCCTGCTGCGCAGCGTCACGGTGGAGGAGCTCACCCGGCGGCTCGATGCGGAGGTGCTGTGCTGCCGCGATCGGCTCGATCTGCTGGTGGAAACGCTTTCGATCGGTGCGATGAATGTGAACTCCGCCATGGAGTTTTTCCGCCGCCGCCGCAACATGGCCGTGGTCACCGGTGCGGATCGCACCGATATTCAACTGGCTGCCCTGGAGGCCTCCACCCAATGCCTGATCCTCACCGGTGCCGGTGAACCTCTGCCTCAGTTGATTTCCCGGGCCGAAGAACTGGAAGTGCCGCTGCTCAAGGTGGAGCACGACACCCTCACCACGGTTGAGGTGATCGAAAGCGCTTTCGGGCATGTGCGCCTGCACGAATCGGTGAAGGCCACCTATGCCTTCCGCCTGGTGGAGGAGCACTGTGATTTTGAGCCGCTGCTGAAGCGTTTGCGACTGCCGGTTCCCGCGTGAACACTGCTAGTTTCGAGGCGTCGACAGGTGGTGTGCGTTGACCCGGTCTCTTGATTTACCGGCCCTAGACCGGATCGACACCCTGGCCCAGGAGCTGGCCATGCTCCAGGACCGCAGTAAGCGGCGGATTGCCATCCTCGGCAGCCGGCATGTGCCGGTGGTGTCGGTGCATCTGGTGGAGCTGGTGTCGCGCTCGCTCGCTCAGGAGGGGCACAGCCTGATCACATCCGGTGCTCAGGGGGTGAACTCCGCCGTGATTCGCAGCGTGCTGGAGATCGATGCCTCCCGCCTCACCGTTCTGCTGCCTCAGAGCCTTGAGCGCCAGCCGCGCGAGTCGCGCGAGCAGCTGGAGCAGGTGCTGCATCTGGTGGAAAAACCTGAAAATGATGAGCTGCCTCTGCCCATGGCCAGCAGCCTCTGCAATCAGGAAATCATCCGCCGCTGCGATCAGCTGATCTGTTTCGCCTTCCACGACAGCGAAACGCTCCTGGCCAGCTGCCGCACGGCAGAAGACATGGGCAAGGTGGTGAGCCTGATGTTCTTTGACTGAATCAACCCAAGAGCAGGGCTGGGCTGCAAGACAGCTCAGATGGCTTTGAGCCCCTCGAGGTAGAGCAAACCGGCGCAGGTCATCGCTCCGGCCCAGCAGAGTGAGCGCAGCGGCGGCAGGTTGGCCACATACGCCGCGATATAGGCCAGGCGCAGAGCTGGATAAGCCCACGCCGCAGCAATCGCCGTTGAGCTGTTCACCTCGGTGATCAGGCAGAGCAGGGCCGCCGGTGCGAACAGCACGAAGGCTTCGAAGCTGTTGAGGTGGGCCCAGTTGGCGCGTTTGCCCCACTCCGGCAGACGATCGAACATGGCCCGCGGTGCAGCCAGATCCGCCACGGTGAAATCGGCCTGGGAGCGGGCGGCCCCCAAGGGCACCAGGCTGGCCACAACGACACCGGCGGCGAGACACAGCGACCAGGCAAAGGCTGCTTGCATGCGGGAATGGCCGGCGCGGTGCCGGTGGGTGGATTCAGCCTCCTTTTCTAGGGTGGGATCTGATTCCGCCGAGCTCGCCGCCCTGCCCATGGCCGACACCTATTCCTTTGACGTGGTTTCCGACTTCGATCGTCAGGAGCTGGTGAACGCCCTCGATCAGGTGCGCCGCGACGTGTCGACCCGTTACGACCTCAAGGACTCGAACACCGAGATCGATCTGGAGGAGAGCAGCTTCACGATCACCACCGCCAGCGATATGACCCTGCAGGCCGTGGAGGATGTGCTGCGCCAGAAGGCCACCAAGCGCAACCTCTCCCTCAAGATCTTCGATTTCCAGACCCCCGAGCCCGTGGGTGGCAACCGCGTGAAGCAGGAGGTGAAGCTGCGCAAGGGGTTGAACCAGGAGCTGGCCAAGAAGCTGAGCAAAACCGTGCGCGATGAGCTCAAGAAGGTCACCGTGGCGATTCAGGGCGACACCCTGCGGGTGACCGGCAAGAGCAAGGACGACCTGCAGGCCGCGATCAATCTGCTCAAGGCTCAGGACGTGGAGGTGCCTCTGCAGTTCCAGAATTACCGCTGAACGGGAGCGGCAGCATCTGGATCTCAGGCAGGCCTGAGGCCAGATGGCTGAGGCGACCGTGCAGGGTGCGGGCCAGCAGCTGGAACTCAGGGGTGTGGGCGAATTCCCGCCGCACCACCAGAGCCTCGCCGGACTGGATCGGCAGTTGCAGGGGCAGGCGATGCATGGCCGGCCCCGACAGCTGCAGGCTCAGAGCCGTGCCGTAACCAATGATGAGCTCCTGTTCGGTTTTGCCTTCCCACAGCTGCCGCTGGTAACGCTTCATGCGTACCGGGGAGCTCCAGAGCCCCAGCTGGCGCAGCGCTCGTTCAACCATCGGGTAGGTATCAGCCGGTAGCGCCAGGCTCGGGAAGGCGGCCAGATCGTCAAAGCACAGGGATGGCCGATTCAGCAGGGGGTGGCCCTCGCCCACGAGGCAGTGCACCGGCATCTGCGAGAGGGTGAGGCTGGTGAAATCCGGATCGTCCAGTTCCGGAAGGTCGGGGAGGCTGGCCACCCAGACATCCACGACGCGCTCGCGCAGCAGCTCCAGGTTGCGCGGCACCCCGACGATGTTGCACAGCCCCAGCGTCCAGCCCTGCGGCACGGGTGTGCACAGCAGGGGACCCGACCAGTAGGTGGCTTCCAGGCGCAGCGGCCGGTGCCCTTTCCAGCGGGCGATCTGATGAACCCGTCGCTCCGCCGCCAGCAGCGGCTCATCCCCGATCAGATCCCATTCGCCATCGAGCTTGTGGCCCTTGATGCCGAACAGGCGCAGGCAGCTGCGCGCCAGTCGCGACACGCTCGGTTGGCTGATCCCGAGGCGCTCCGCCACAGCTTCCCCGGTGCGCAGCCAGAGAAGCCCGTCGAGAGCGGCCAGCACGTCCTGCTCGACCACGTCGGATCTGGATCGCAACGGCCCAGCATCGGCCAGCGACGGTGTTCGGTGGCCTTCGTAGAGTTCAGACAGTGCATCGCAGCTGCACATGGCCAAGGGCAGCTGGCGCTTCTGGATTGACCGCGGCGGCACCTTCACGGACGTGGTGGCGCGTTCACCGCAAGGTGAGCTGCTGGTGGAGAAGGTTCTCTCGGTGCAGCCGGATCGGGCAGGGGATCCTGCGGTGTGTGCGATCCGCCGTCTGCTGCGGCTTGCTTCCCCGGATGTTCCGATACCCGAGGGCCTGATTGAGGAGGTGCGGCTCGGCACCACGGTGGCCACCAATGCCTTCCTGGAGCAGAACGGTGCTCCCACCGTGCTGTTGGTGAATCAGGGCTTTGCCGATCTGCTTCGCATCGGCGACCAGCACCGGCCCGACCTGTTTGCGTTGGCGATTGAGCGCCCCGACGCGCTCTACCGCCGGGTGATCGAGATCCCGGGTCGCATCGGCGCCAACGGCGATGAGCTGGAGCCGTTGCTGCTTTCAGGGGCGCTGCGCCAGCAGGTGGAGCAGGCCTGGGCCGATGGCGTGCGCAGCGCTGCTGTGGCGTTGCTGCACAGCGTGATCAATCCGAGCCATGAGCAGGCTGTGGGCAACTGGTTGGCGTCGTTGGGGTTTGATCAGATCGCCCTGTCGCATCAGGTGAGCCCCCTGCCGCGGTTGGTGCCCCGGGGCCACACCACCGTGCTGGAGGCGGCGGTTGCTCCGGTGCTGAGCGCCTATCTCAACCAGCTGAGGGCTGATCTTGGCAGCCATGTGCCGCTGCAGGTGATGCAATCCAGCGGGATGCTCACGGCCCCAGAGACGCTCCATGCCAAGGACACGATTCTTTCGGGGCCGGCTGGCGGGTTGGTGGGTGCCGCCCGAATCGCCGCTGCTGCTGGTTTCCGCCGAATCGTCGGTTTCGATATGGGGGGCACGTCCACCGATGTCTGCTACGTGGAGGGCACCTGGCCCCGCCATCAGCAGGTGGAGTTGGGCGGCGTTCCGATTCAGGCGCCGATGCTGGCGATTCACACCGTGGCAGCCGGTGGAGGCTCCTGTCTCAGCTTCGATGGCCTGCGACTGGCCGTTGGCCCTGATTCCGCTGGTGCCGATCCAGGGCCGGCCTGCTATCGCCGCGGCGGCCCACTCACCATCACCGATGCCAACCTCCTGCTGGGCCGGCTGCAGCCCCAGTATTTCCCGGCGGTCTTCGGGCCTGATGCAGATCAGCCCTTGGATCTCTTGGCGGTGCAGCAGCAGTTCAAGGCTCTGGCCACCGCCATGGGCTGCAGCCCTGAGCAGGCGGCTGAGGGCGCTCTGGCTGTGGCCCTCGAGCGCATGGCCGAAGCGATCCGCCGTATTTCGATCCAGCAGGGCCACGATCTGAGGGAGGCGGTGCTGTGCAGCTTCGGGGGCGCCGGCGGTCAGCACGCCTGCGCCCTGGCGGAGCTGCTCGGCATGCGCCAGGTGTTGCTGCACCCACTGGCTGGTGTGCTGTCGGCTTATGGCATCGGCCTGGCGGATCAGGGGCAACTGCTGGAGCAGAGCGTGGATGAGCGCCTCAGTGATGCCCTCCTGCGGCAGCTGGAACAGCGGCTTGAGCTGATGCTCCAGTCCCATCATGCGGCTGGGGAGGGGGCTGCCGGTGGCTTCCGCCTGGAGCGGCTCCTGCATCTGCGCTGGTCCGGCTCTGACCAGGCCCTGCCGGTGAACTGGCCACAGCAGGCCAGCGCCACGGCGCTGGCGGCGGCGTTTCAGCAGGCCTATCGCGCCCGTTATGGCTATCTCCCCACGGGGGCTGGAAGCGCTGCCGGCTGGCCGGAGGTGGAGCGTTTCTCCCTGGAGCTCACGTGGCCCGGCTCCCCGCTGCACGTGCTGCCCCCTGCAGACAGCACGGCGAACGAAGCCCCAACGTCCTTCGTGCAGCTTCACATCCAGGGTGCATGGCAGCGCGCGCCGTTATGGCGGCGTGAGCAGCTGGCGGTTGATCAAGCTGTCACCGGTCCGGCTCTGATTGCCGAGGCCACGGGCACCATCCTGCTCTTGCCGGGCTGGCGTGCTCGCGTGCTGCCGGCTGGTGAGCTTCTGCTGCAGCAGCTTGCCGTTGCGGCTTTGCCGCAACTGGTTTCCACAGAGAGCCCGTTGGATCCGATCCAGTTGGAGTTGTTCAGTCATCGCTTCATGGCGATCGCCGAGCAGATGGGCACGCGTCTGCAGCAGACCAGCGCTTCGGTGAACATCCGCGAGCGTCTCGACTTTTCCTGTGCGCTCTTTGATGCAGAAGGTCGTTTGGTGGCTAACGCTCCGCATATCCCTGTTCATCTGGGTTCGATGGGGGAGAGCGTTCTGGCGCTGCTCAGGGATGTGCGGAGCGGCGTACTCGAGCCTCTGGCCCCCGGTGATGCGGTGGTTTCCAACAACCCGTTCAACGGCGGCACCCACCTGCCGGATCTGACGGTGATCAGTCCTGTGTTTGCCTCCGAGCGACTGGTGGCGTTCGTGGCCAGCCGGGGGCATCACGCCGATGTGGGCGGCATCACGCCGGGCTCGATGCCGCCCCACAGCATCACGATTGATCAGGAAGGCCTGCTGATCGACAACGTTCCCCTGGTGCGTCAGGGCACCCTGCTGGAGGCGGACTGGCGCGAACGGCTCAGCTCAGGAGCCTTCCCCGTGCGCAATCCCGATCAACTGATGGCGGATCTGCAGGCTCAGGTGGCGGCCAATCACCTGGGGGTGGAGCGGCTCCGTGAATGGATCGACGGCCAGGGCCTGCATCAACTGTGCACCGCCATGCGTCAGGTGCAGGACCATGCCGCTGAAGCCGTGCGCCGTGTGATCGATCGGCTTGCCGATGGTGCAGCACGGGTGCGGATGGACTGTGGTGCCGAGATCGTGGTGGCGGTGCAGGTGGATCCAGCTCGCCGCTGTGCTCGGATCGACTTCACCGGTTCTTCGCCGCAACAGCCCAGCAATCTCAACGCTCCGCTGGCGATCACCAAGGCGGTGGTGCTCTATGTGTTCCGCTGCCTGGTGCAGGAGCCGATTCCGCTGAATGCCGGTTGCTTTCAGCCCCTCGAGCTGGTGGTGCCCGAGGGCTCGCTGCTGAATCCCCTGCCACCGGCGGCGGTGGTGGCGGGCAATGTGGAAACGTCCCAGGCGGTGGCCAATGCCCTGTTTGCGGCATTGGGCGTGATGGCGGCGGCTCAGGGCACCATGAACAATCTCAGCTTCGGGAACACCCGCTGCCAGTACTACGAAACGATCTGTGGCGGCACGGGCGCCGGAGCGGGTTATGCGGGTGCCTCAGCGGTGCAGTCGCACATGACCAACTCCCGCCTCACCGATCCGGAGATCCTTGAGCAGCGGCTGCCGGTACGGCTTGAGCGCTTCACGATCCGCCGTGGGAGTGGTGGCGCCGGCCGTTGGCGCGGCGGTGATGGGGTGGTGCGTGAACTGCGGGCGCTGGAGCCGATCACCCTCTCGCTGCTCACCGGCAGCCGCGAGGTGGCGCCATTCGGTCTGGCTGGCGGAGAGGCCGGCGCCTGTGGCATCAACACCCTGCTGCGTGCCGATGGCGAGCTGGAGCGCCTGTCAGGTTGCGCCGCTGTGGAGCTGGGGGTTGGGGATCGCGTGATTGTGGAAACGCCGGGGGGTGGCGGGTATGGACCGGCGGAGGGGACAACCTGAGGGATCGGGGTTCCTTGGCTTGTGCCGCTGTTCCCAGCGGAAGGTCCACGGATATCCAGACTCGGACAAGTCCAATCGCCATCCCCGCTTTGCTGCACCTCCGCCTGTTGATGGGCATCGCTGGTGCCCTGGCCCTCGCTCCCGCCCACGCCAACCTGCTGCAGGAGCAGGCGCAGCGCTTCCATCCGGTGGAATCCAGCGGCGGCATGGTGGCGGCTCAGGAGGCGCAGGCCGCGGCGGTGGGTGCACAGATCCTGCGTCAGGGCGGCAATGCGGTGGATGCCGCGGTGGCGTCGTCGTTTGCGTTGGCGGTAACGCTGCCGCAGGCCGGCAACCTCGGTGGTGGTGGATTTCTCGTGCTCTGGCTTCCGCGCAGTGGGTCGATCAGCACCTGCAGAGCCGTGACCCGCGACACGTCTCCTCCCCAGGCGCTGGCCGTTGGCCGCGGTGAGGCGGTAGCCCTCAACTTCCGCGAAACGGCGCCCCAGGCCGCTGGCCCTGATCTGTTTCTCAATCCCGACGGCAGCGTGAACCGTGAACGGGCCCTGCGCAGCCTGCTCAGTACAGGTGTGCCCGGCACGGTGGCGGGGCTGACGCGGGTGCAGGCGCGTTATGGCTGCCTCCCCCTGGCGGCGGTGATGCAGCCTGCGATCGAGCTGGCGGAGCAGGGCTTTTTGGTGGGGGCTGAACTCAGCGCTTCCCTTGAGGCGGCAGCGCCGCTGCTCAAGGCGCATCCCGCCAGTGCCAGGCAATTTTTCAAGGCCAGTGGCCAGCCCTATCGACCCGGTGAACGGCTCCGGCAGCCCGAGCTGGCCGCCAGCTTGCGCTGTATCGCCGAGCAAGGACCCAGCTGTTTCTATCGCGGGCGCTTGGCTCAGCAGCTCACGGCCCTGATGCAGGCCGGGGGCGGCCTGATCACGGCTGCCGATCTGGCGGCCTATCAAGCCCCCTGGGCAACACCGCTCCAGACCACGTTCCAGGGGCATCGGGTGCTCACCATGCCACCCCCCAGCGGTGGTGGCGCCACGCTGCTGCAGCTGCTCAACGTGCTTGAGCCGCTCAAGCTTGCCCAGAGCGGCCTCAACAGTGCTGCCACCATCCACACGATGGTGGAGGCGATGAACCTGGCCTATCGCGATCGCAATCGCCTGTTGGGTGATCCTGATCAGGTGGCGATGCCGTTGGATCGTCTCCTCAGTGATCGTTATGCGGCGGAGCAACGGCAACGCATCCGCGCCGATCGCCATCGGCCGGCTGCAGAGCTGGAGGCTGAACCGAGCCCAGAGCTAGGCGGTGCCAACACCACCCATCTCTCGGTGGTGGATCGCGATGGCGGACTGGTGGCCACCACCACCACCCTCAACACGGCTTACGGCAATGGCATCACCGTGCCCGGAGCCGGCTTCCTTCTCAATAACGAGATGGACGACTTCACCGCCAAACCCGGTGCTCCGAATGCCTACGGCCTGCGGCAGGGCAGCCAGAACGCCATCGCACCAGGACGTCGCCCCCTCAGTTCGATGACGCCCACCCTTGTGTTCCGCCCGGATGATTCACCATTGCTGGCCACCGGCAGCCCCGGCGGCAGCCGCATCATCACCACGGTGCTGCAGGTGTTGCTCAATCGCCTGGTGCATGGTCTCAACCTCGCTTCCGCGGTGGCGGCACCTCGCATCCACAGCCAGCTGTGGCCCGACCAGATCAGCATGGAGCAGGGCATCAGCCCTGACACGATCCGATTGTTAGAGCGTCAAGGACACAATGTTGTCCTCGCTCCATCCATGGGCTCGGCCAACTCTGTTGAGGTTCGTACTGGCTCTCAATCCGATGAATTAGAGACAGATTCCATGAAGACCTATGGCTATGCCGATCAAAGGCGGCTTGGTTCTGCAGCCATAGCGGAGTAATGGCTTTCAGATGTAGATAATTTAACCGAGAAATGGTTTCTTTTTAGGTTTTTATCTTCTTGCTGGCGGCGTTTTCTCCATGCCGAGAACCTGCCGATGGCAGACGGCAAGAGGGATGCCGCATCGGAAGGGGCGGTGTGGCTCTCTCTTTGTCGTAATGGGTCTCGTACACTCCGTGAGACTTCATTGCTATTAGATTTCTAAGTTCGGCCAGGAATATTGGAATATTTGAAAGGATCACCGTTGCCAGTGGGCTGATTGCCGCTGAGGTGGCGCCTATTGCTGCCAAGAGTCTTGATCCGGTGATGATCGAGAAGTTGCTTGTTGCTGTTTTTTCTATATTTCGACTGAGCTGGATAATGCGAGGTAGCCAGTGAACATCGGCACCAAGCGTGATGTCGCAGACGCTTCCTGTGATTGTGCTGTCGGCGTCAACATCCAGGCAGATAGAGACATCTGAGCGAGTCAGTGCGGGTAAATCATGTAAGACGTAGCCAAGATAGGCGACTCCTTCCCCTGTCTTTTGCAGGTCTCGCACAAGCTCCATGCGATCAAAGGCGTCGAAGTTTCCATGCAGATTTGTTTCATGGCTGATGCCAAGCGGCTCAACCAATTCGGTCATGCGTGTTGCACTTTCGCTGCCTACCACGTGGATGCTGATTCCAAGGTCTTGCAGTGCTTGGCATACGCCGACCCAGCCATCACCTGGCTTAGTAATCAGTTCAACGTGGCCGATCAGTTCATCGTTCTCCCAGATTTCAAGCGGATCTAGATGGGTGTAATGAATGAAATCGGGAGGATTTTTCTGTTCTTTTAGGCAAAGTTGCCTGCCATTATCTAGTGTGACGATCCAGCCTTCTTCTGATAGGTGATTCAGCTCAACGTGGGCAATATCTATGGGTTGCGATAGATGTCCAAGTTGGTCGGACCAGATTCTGACCTCGTTTTCTTCAAGTAGGTAATTCTGAAGGCCGGCCAGAATGCGAAGAAGTTCGCCCTTCTGCTTTTTGTGTTTGGGTGCCAGGTGCTCACGCACTTTGATGCCGCCAACTCTGTCAAGGCAGCTGCGGCTGATCACAAGGTGCCTTACCTTGCTCAGTGCATAAAGCGAATCGGGCGCATTGATATGAACCCCCTGGATGCCCAGTGCATAGATAGCGGTTAGTTTGGAGCTGATATTGCTGGTCGCCCAAGCATTAACGGGATCGAATTGAAAAATGCCGAGGGATCTTTCAAACGTTCCAAAGAGCATCGTTAGCCCACCAGCGCCAAGCAGTAGTGGCGTTGCGATTTCATTGTATTTCTCGAGGTTTTTGTCTACTTTTGTGGCTGTTAGTTTTGTGGCTTTTGTCTGAATGATGCCGATATAGGCATCGTGGTCTTCGATGATATCGTCGACCCTGAGGGTTCCCGCGCCTTTGATGATCATGGAGCCGGCGTCGATGGAGTCGCCAGCTTTTTTCCTTTGCGGTCTCCAGTCGCCATCGACAATTCTGTTGATAACGATCACTTCTCCTTCAACAACGGTACTGTTCAGGAAGATGTGTGACTGAGGTGTTGCAGGATAGATGTCGCCGCGTTTGGCTTCTGGGAGTTCGTCCCAGTCTTTTTTGTCGTTTCCGTTAATCTGAACGCTGACAATGCTGCGGATGCGATCTACGAATTCTTGGGATCTCTCTTTTGGTGGGCTTTCGCTTTTGGTTAGCTGTTCTATGGCTTCGCTTGCATCCCCAAGGCCAATCTCCAGTAAAGCTTCACCAGCATGTCCTTCTGCTATTAAAATGCTTGTAAAGGCTAATTCCAGAATCTCTGGTGACAGCTTTCGGTGATGGTGCCAGTGCTCTTTGATTTCTTTCGCAACAGGAACCAGTGAAATGGCTGCCCCCAAGGCAATCACTGCGATCGGTATGGGCAGCAGAATCTCTGCAATAAGAAGGCCTCCTACGAAAATCCCATTCCTAACCGCAGAGCTATGAATTAATTTTGTATTCCATTTTTCAATTCTAAGATGGGTCAGGGCGAATTGAAGTTCGTTGTCAATGCTGGGAAGCGTTAGACAGTCTTCAAGGAGTTCGTCGATATCATCCTGCCGGTGTTTTGGGTAATGAATTATAAGGTCTCCGTTTATTCGGTTAATCCGAAAGTCCTTCAGCCAGTGGCAGCGGGTTAATGTGATGATGCAGTGATGCCTGAGTATGACGGATTCGAGTAGCTGATCGCAGTTGACCCTGGTTCTGCCTGGCAGGCTGCTGCGGATGCGGTAATGAGATTGGGCCACCGTAACGCTCTGCGATCGAAGAACTATTATGCACCCAGGAAGAATGTGCCTGCGCCAATCACGCCATAGAGTGTTAAGAGCAGTGATCCCTCGTACCAGCTGAGCTTGCGGTTTTCGATAATCCAGTGAACAGCCAGGACTGTTGCTCCTAGGCAGAACAGGGAAGTGCCTGGAATGGCGAGGTGGAGATATCTGCCCATGGGCACGCCGCAGATCACAAGGAGCGGCATGACGAAGAGCAGGAGTTGAACGCTGGACTCAACCGTGCTCGCCATGGATAGGTCCATTCTATTGGAGTTGGCTGCTTTGATCGAGATGAGGGCTTCTGAGAAGCATCCGAACAGAGGCAGGAGGAAAATGCCTACAAACAGTGGGTTTAGATGCGCTCCCTCGACCAGTAATTCCAGCGATTCAACCAGGTTTTCTGACACTCCTACTAGAATGGCACTCACGACTAAGAGCATGGCAATCAGGGATGCCAAAGGCTTCTTTTCGCCAGCCGCTGGAAGAACCTCTTCTGATTCTGCTCGCATATAAAGATTGCGAGCTGTGCCCATCTGGTAGAGGAATGACAGCAAATAGAATGCAAGTACAATGACGGAAACAATCAGAGAATAGGAGGCGAAAGAGTCGAATTTATTGGCGCCTTCGCTAAGCTCTGCTTTGTTGTTGAGTACAAAGATTGTGGGTATGGCGAGGAACATTGCGCTCGCCAGGAGTTGTTGGTCTTGCAGGCCTGTGCTGTATGGGTGGATTTCGATCGTTGCCTGTTTTCTGGCTCCTACGCAGGTGCTGATTCCCAGGACCAGGAGGCAATTGGTGATCACTGCTCCTGCCATGGAAACCACGACCAGGTGGTAGAGGCCGCTTGCCAGGGCTGTGAAAGAGACAACCAGCTCAACAAGGTTTCCGAGAGCGACGCTGACCAGGCCTCCGATCCGATCGCCAAGTCTGTCTGCCAGCTCTTCAACCATCTCGGCAATCATGCGCGAGAGCGGCACGAGGCCCAGGCCGCAGACAATGAACCACCCAATCAGCTGCCCAATGGGCATGCCTTCGTTGAGGTGGGCAAATAGGGCTGCAGCAGTGAAGATAAGGAGCAGGCTCCAGCGGCTCGAGACGAGTTCGCGCCCCAGGCTGAAAAAGGATTTGAGCATTGGACCAGGTCTGCTCAAGGTCAAGCGATTGGCCTCATGATGGCAAGCAACCCCACGGGTGTCACCCCTGTCGGCAGGACTTTTCGCATTTGAAAACTTCCTGTTTTGGGTTGCTATCGCCGTCGCTCTGCAGTTCTTGTTATTCGTTATCGAAAGCTGACGCGTGTTTCAGTGGCTCAGTCGCCTAAATAAGCTGCTCTCAACTTTGGATTGCTCAGGAGATCCGGCGCTGCTCCTCCAAGCTGAATGCGACCGGCCTCCAGCACATAGCCTCGATCGGCGATCTCCAGGGCGGCCTGGGCGTTCTGCTCCACCAGCAGGATCGTCTGGCCGTTGCCATGCAGCTCCGCCAGTACGGCCATCACTTCCGTGACCAACTTCGGGGCCAGACCCAGGCTGGGTTCATCCAGCATCAGTAGTTCTGGCCTGCCCATCAGGGCTCTGGCGATGGCCAGCATCTGCTGTTCACCGCCGGAGAGGGCTCCCGCCTGCTGCTGGCGCCGTTCCGCCAGGCGAGGGAACAGCCCGTAACAACGCTCCAGATCGGCGGCGATCCCCTCGCGATCGCGGCGCAGGTAAGCACCGAGTTCGAGATTGAAAGCCACGCTCTGGCGGTTGAGCAGTCGGCGCCCCTCCGGGCAGTGGCCGATGCCGAGCTTGAGGGTGCGATGGGCCGGCACGGAGGCCAGGTCGGCCTCGTGCCAGAGGATCCGCCCGCCGCTGGCAGGCTCCAGCCGTGAGATGGCCCTCAGGGTGGTGCTCTTGCCGGCGCCATTGGAGCCGAGCAGCGTCACCAGTTCACCCCGTTCGACATGCAGTGACACCCCCGCCAGGGCCTGCACGCTGCCGTAGTGCACCTGCAGTTGCTCAATCTGCAGCAAGGGATGCGCTGAGGCCTGGGCCATCGCACGCGGCTCGATGCGGCTGCTCATCGGCCACCTCCGAGGTAGGCCTCGATCACGCGCGGATCCCGTTGGATCTGTTCAGGGGTGCCGAGCGCGATCAGGCGCCCGAAATCCAGCACCGCCAGCCGCTGGCAGAGCTGCATCAGCAAGGGCACATGGTGTTCGATCACCACCAGCGTGAGTTGATGGCGCTCGCGTAGCTGCGCCAGCAGCTCGCACAGCTGTTCCTTCTCGCGGGGATTCATGCCCGCGGCCGGCTCATCCAGCAGCAGCAGCGCCGGCGCGGTGGCCAGGGCTCGGGCGATTTCCAGCCGGCGGCGATCGCCGTAGGCCAGGCCGGCGGCCTGGCGATGCGCCTGATCGGCCAAGCCCAATTCTTCGAGCAGTTGCATGGCCCGCTGCCGAAGTTCGCTCTGGCGGCGCTGGAAGCGAGGGCTGTTGAGCAGCGCATCGAGCCCACTGCCCTGGGGCTGGCGGTGCAGAGCTACCAGCACGTTCTCAAGCACGCTCAGCCCGGTGAACAGCCGCAGGTTCTGGAAGGTGCGGGCGATCCCCAGGCGGTTGTGGCGGTCGGGGCTGAGCCCCTGCATCACCTGTCCGCGCCAGTGGATCGTGCCGCTGGAGGCTGGGGTGACGCCTGAGAGCAGGTTGAACAGGGTGGTCTTGCCGGCGCCATTGGGGCCGATCAGGCCGAAGATCTCCCCTTCCTCCACCTGGAAGCTCACCGCGTTGAGGGCCTGCAGGCCACCGAACTGACGGCTGATCTGCCGCAGCTCGAGCAAGGGCACTGCACTGGATTGGCCGCTCATGACCTCCACCTCCCCAACCGCTCCAGCAGGGCTGGGGTGATCAGCCCCTGGGGAAAGAACACCGGGCCCAGCAGGATCACCAGGCCAAACAACACCAGTCGCAGATCGCCCACCGGCCTGAGCAGTTCCGGCAGGGCCGTGAGCAGCAGTCCGCCGATCACAGGGCCCAGCCAGCTGCGCGAACCCCCCAGGATCACGAAGGCAAGGGTGGTGATGGCCACATCGAAGCTGCCCTGGCGGGCATTCCAGGTGTTGAGGTAGTGGGCGGCGATCACCCCGGTGACACCCGCCAGCACAGCGCTGGCCACAAAGGCGCTGAGTTTCACCCGGGTGGTGTTGATGCCCATGCAGCGGCTGGCGAGTTCGTCATCGCGGATGGCGGCCATGGAACGCCCCAGGCGGCTGGCTTCCAGGCGCTGGCACAGCCAGCCGCAGAGCGCCAGAAAACCACCGCTGAACAGCACGTAGCCGAACGGCTGCTGAAACGGTTGAGGGATGCCGAAGATGCCGGTGGCGCCTCCTGTGAAGGGGAGGTTGAGGATGGCCACCCGCACGATCTCCACCAAAGCGATGGTGGCGATCGCGAGATAAATCCCACGCAGTCGCAGCACCGGCAGCCCCACCAGCAGTGCCAGGCCCGCGGTGAGGCCTGCTGCCAGCAGCATTTCCCCCAGTACGGCCGCGATACTGATTGCGCTGCGGGTGTCGCCCTGGGTGGACAGCAGTGCTGCCAGGGTGCCGCCCACGGCGTAGAAGGCCGGTGTGGCCAGCGAGAGCTGACCCGCTGCCATGGGCAGATACACCGACAACCCCAGCAGGGCCCCAAGGATCATCTGCACCAGCAGGCCGTTGTCGATCACAGCGTTTCTCCCATCGACTCAGACCTTCTCCAGCTGGCGGCGGCCCAGCAGACCACTGGGGCGCAGCACCAGCACGGCGAACAGGACGGCGAAGGCGAGTGCATCCCGCCAACCGGAGGCCTCAGAGGGAATCAGCGCCTCCGCAAGCCCCATCACCAGTCCTCCAACGATTGCGCCCGGCACGCTGCCGAGGCCCCCGAGCACCAGCACCGCCAGTCCCTTGAGGCCGTAGCTGATACCGAAGTAGGGGCCTGCCAGGCTCACACTCATGCCGATCAGGCCGCCGCCTAGCCCCGCGAGCATGCCGCTCAACAGAAAGGCCAGGCGCACCACGGCCACGCTGTCGATCCCCAGCAGGGTTGCGGTGGTGGCGTCCTCGGCCACGGCCCGCATCGCCTTACCGCTGCGGCTCCTCTCCAGCCAGAGGCTCAGGGCTGCCACGGCCAGGGCTGAGATCGCCAGCAGCAGCACCTGGATGGTGCGGATGCGGGCACCGCCCATCAGCAGTGATTCCGGCAGGTGGGCTAGGCCGGCTGCGCCTTGGGGGAAGGCATAGCCCTCGGCCCCCATCACCAGTTGCAGCAGGTTCACCAGCACCACGCCGGCTCCAAGGCTGGTGATCAGCGACAGCAGCGGTTCGGCGCCGCGCCGGCGCAGGGGCGCGAAAGCGATCCGCTCCACCAGCAGCCCCACAGCGCCTGAACCCAGGGCGGCCAGCAGCAGCGCCAACCAGAAGGGCAGCCCGACAGGCAGCCCCCAGCCCGGCAGTGCTCCATTCACGCCGATCTTGCCGCCCAGCAGCAGATAGGTGAGGTAGCCGCCGAGGCTGAACAGGGCGCCCTGGGCGAAGTTGATCACCCCCAGTACCGAAAAGATCAGCGTGTAGCCCAGTGCCACCAGGGCATACACCCCGCCGCTGGCGGCGCCGTTCAGGAGGGTCTGCAGCAGCGCTTCGATCACGGTGTGCCCTCCGGTAGCTCCTGCTCGCGCACCAGGGTGAAGCGGCCGTTGCGCCCGGATGCATCCATGCGCACCTCAGCCACATAGAAGCGCCCCTGAACAACCTCACCATCGGGGCGGAAGCGGATCGGTCCCAGGGGCGTGTCGTAGCGGCCGTTCAGCAGTTCCTGCATCAGCTGCAGCCTTGCCTGGCCCAGTGTCATGCCGTTGAACCCGTCGCGCTTCTGCACCCGCTGGATCGCTTCGAACAACACCTGGTAGGCGGTCCAGGCCTGGGCGGCGATCTGGCCGGGTACACGGCCGTTGTTGGCCTGCGCGAACAGGTGCCGGAAGTTGCGGTTGATCGGGGTGTTGAGCTCGGGGCTGTAGGCCTGCGCGATCAGCACGCCATCACACCAGCGCTGACAGATCGGGTAGATGTTGGGTGTGTTGAGGCCGTTGCCCACCACGATCTGGCCGCGGTAGCCCAGCTCCCGCAGCTGCCGGATTAGGTTGCCGCCATCCACAGCCTGGGCGGAGATCACTACTAGCTGCGGCCGTTGCTGCAGGACAGCGGTGATTGGGTTCTGGAAGTCGTTGTCGGCGAGCTGGGTGCGCTGGATGCTCACCGGCATCA
>VFQS010001816.1_pt1 | contig 18525 bp, 14 predicted proteins | sample 3512361 | NCBI WGS metagenome assembly VFQS01 (sample SAMN10412375, study PRJNA504923) | tailings metagenome | isolation source: Relicate 1 Philex TSF3 active mining | place: Philippines
CGTGGACCTTCGGCCCACTATGGGGGCGGAACGCCTCCACGGCACCTAAAGACTGGTAGCGCGGGGGGTGCGGGGTTACTTCGTGCCCCCACAGGGTAGTATGACCGCCCAAGGTGCCTTATTTGAACTTGTCGCACGAGGTCAGAAAGATCGCTACTTTGTTCGAGAAGAGGACAGCAAGTTTGTCTACGATGCGAGCTACGGAGCGTCGCAGCCCCATCTGGCGGAACGGCGTACCGCGGTGCCCGTGAATGGTTCCGCGTTCGGAGGGACCTTCGATGTAGAGATCGACGCCTACGGAGATGTGTTGACCGAATGTGCCCTCGAGGTCGAGCTCCCTACCTGGCTGCCCCCTCTCCCGTTGACGGCAGGAGGGACGCCCGTAGCGCCCGATGTGGCCAATGGGTTGTGTGACGTTCGTGCGGTGGGTGGGGCACAATACGGCTATGTACGCGGCGTGGGGTGGTTTCTCTTCGACCGCATCCAGCTCTATCAAGACCAGTTCATGATCCAGGAATGGAGTGGTGACGGGTTATACGTCAAAGCGTTGCTCGAGGAATCAGAGGATTTGGGAGAGCTTCGGATGCGGCGTGGGGGTGCGACTGCGACTGGAACCGTAGCACGTCGGGCGACGCCCGGCCGTCTGCGCATCGATCTGCCACTGGTGGGCGTGGGACGACGTGACGTGGGCTTACCTTTGGTCGGGATGCCCTGGCAAACTCTTCGTCTTCGCGTCACGCTCCGCAAGCTCGAACAGCTCGTTGTTTGTAGCGATGATACGGTCATGTCTCCGGCCCCGTGGGCCGTTCCTCTCTTTCAATCGACTGGCGTAGACGGATCCGTGTACGAGTTCGCACCTCTGTCGATCGCCGAAATGGGTCAACCCACCGTCTTGCTCGCCACCACACAGCGCTATGTCTTGCCCGAGGCCCAACAAGCGATACGGGAGAGCGCCATGGAAATACCCTTCCGACGCATGTTCGAGAATCGCTTTACCTTTGGTGAACTCGACTACATCTCGCTGGACAAGGGAGGCGTGTCCGCGGTCACACGGCGCCTGGAGGGCCGACATCCTACGGAGCGCCTAATGTGGTTCTTTCGAACACAAGAGGCCGTGGATCGTAATCGACTCGATGACTTTGTCAATCCGTACTTTAACAGCGCAGCGGGCGGGAGCGGGACGGTGACGGATACGCAGCCCTTGACGTGGCCCTATGGGTCGTTTGTGTACCGCATGAAGCTCCTGGTAGCGGGTCGAGACCGTGAAGTGTTACATGACGCGGGGGTATGGGAACTCTTGGCGCCGTGGGCGAAAGCAGAGCGTGCCCCTTTGGGAGCCAAAGGTGTGGGCATGATGTCATGGGGCCTTGGAGATGTCTGGGGGGCGCGGTATCCGGTGGAGCGACAGCCGACGGGCACGGTGAACCTGACGACGGCGGATCGGCCTACGTTGTATCTCGAGCTGGCGAATGTTCCCGTTCATCCTGTGCTGGCGCAGCGAAAGGTCGAGTTCCGTGTCTTTAGCGAGGCGTGGAACGTCTATGATGTCGTGGAGGGTCGGGGTCGGGTTCGATTTGCTTCCTAGGGCTAGGTCAGAATGGACTGTGACTCCGACGCAGACCTAATCGTCATCGGTGCGGGACTCGCGGGACTCTGGACCGCGGTTCGCTATCTGGAGGAAAGACCCGCGGCGCGTGTGATCGTGCTTGAAGCATCTGATCGAGTCGGTGGGCGTGTAGCGACGCACAGGGAGGCCGTGCCAGGGAAAGGACGTTACCAGTGGGAGGCGGGTGCGGGGCGCATCCCTGTCCATCACCGGCGTGTGGTGGGCTTGATCAAGAAGTACGGTCTGACCTTTCGACCGTGGGGACCGTCACCCTTGGCGGGGTTCAAGGAGCTTGTGGACGTCTATTTACGGCCCTTGGAGTCTCTTGGTCGGCGGGTGCTGGGTCAGCGAACGCTGTCGGAGGTGATGCGTCGGGTGTATGGTCCAGAGAGCACGGCATTGGCTCGACGATTTCCCTACTGGGCCGAATTCGAAACTTTGCGCGCCGATTGCGCACTGGATGCGCTGCTACGGGGTGCGTTGGCGCCGGGTGTAATCTATGGGGGATGTGTGGAAGGCCTGTCGGCGCTGGTGGAGCGTATGGCGGCGGATGTCGTTCAGCGGGGCGGAGAGATTCGGAGGGGTGTGCCCGTTAGGGCCGTTAGGCCTGTCGCGACTGGAAAGGAAAAGGGCATCGAAGTCTCCACAAAGGGTGGTACTCTCCGCGCCCCTCGGGTGGTTGTGGCGATCCCTGCGGATGCGATGCGGTCGGTGGGGGGTCTGAAGAGTCTCGGGTTTCTTCGGCGACTGGGATCGGAGCCGTTGATGCGCGTGTATGCGGTCTTTCCGACTCGTAAGGAGCGTGGGGGAGCATGGTTTACCGCAGAGGATCGTCGAGTCGTGGCGGACGGTGTGCGCTTCTTCATTCCCATGGATGCGGAGCGAGGGCTCGCGATGATCTCCTATACGGAGGGTCGGGATACACGGCGATGGTTGCGCATGGGAGAGACGGAGCGCACGCGGGCCATCTTGACAGAACTCCGTGCGTTGTTTCCCGACCGCGAGGTGCCTGAACCCCTTCTCGTCCGCTATCATCTCTGGCCTGCGGGATGTACCTACTGGCTCCCTGGTGACTACGATGTTCGTGCGGTGGCTCGTCAGGCGCTTCAGCCGATGCCGGATGTGTCTGGTATGCCCGGTCTCTACGTCTGTGGCGAATCCGTGGCGGTGGAACAAGCGTGGATGGAGTCGGCGTTGGAGAGCGCGGAGGCCGTGGCGAGATTGATGGGCGTGGAGAGAACGTAAACGCCTTGTTATAAATGAAAAAAAGCCACTCTCTCGTGGATCCCATAAGGATATCGAGAGAATGGCTATGGCTGTTAGGGAGATTAGAGCTGAAAAGACGACTTCAGCCAAGCGATGATTTTTTGCGTGTCGGAGGACTGGAGCGGTGGCTGGGGCTTGCCGTCGCGGATGGCGATGAACGAGGGTATTTGCTGACAGCCTGCGTACCCCAGTGTATACGTGTTCTCGCCCTCGTCAATGTCCGCATAGTACCACTTAATACCCGGATGGAAGTCGAGGAGCGCTTGCGTGTCGACGCGCTTACACGGGCCGCACCACGATGCGCCGAAGCGCACGACGACCATAGGCTGTTGCGCGGTTTGGGCAGGCTGTATCTGATCACGCACGAGCAGACCTTCAAAGAACTCTTGGCTTGGGAGTGGCTCCATGTTGCTGTGACTGTGGTTCGGGTGGGACATCGTCCTTTTGTTTGTACGGAGGGGAGCCTTTAAATCCGTCACTGCCCTCTGTGCCTTTTGCGTTCTTGACAAGCTTGATCCAGCCCGAGAGGGCGACGATGCCCAAGAGACCCAGGAGGGCGTATCCGAGGTGGTTGAGGGAATCAGGTTGGACAGTAGCGGCTGGATTGGCTGCGCCGCCCTGCTGTCCCTTAAGACCCTCCGCCGCTGACGCATAGAGCGACGCCGCAGGGAGGAGCGTGCTCGCCTGACTGACGGTGTCGATCGTCTTCCCCACCTGCTCGACAATCTCCGAACTCTTGGCGACGGCCTCGCGACCTAGTTGAACCGTCGAATCCACCGCCGATACAGCGTGTTCCACGGTACTGATGGCCGCCTCCGCGGTCTTGGTCAGCGGTTCGAGCAGCGAAGGACCCACAATGTTGTTCACGATGGTTTTGATGGTTTCAATCGGAGAGAACAAGAAGCCGAGAAAGGGGAAACGACCAGACATCTCGCGAGCAAGAGAGTACTCGGGGGCGCCGAAAAAGGCGAAGTTCTGATTGATGACGTTCTCCGTATTGGTGAAATACTGGAAGAGCTGATAGGCCCAGACGCCGAACGCGACAGGAGAGAGAATGACAGAGACGGCGCACAAGAGTCGGAGGATGCCCGTCTGTCGATCACCGACGATGAACGAATCGAGGCCGAAGAGGCCTCCAAAGAAGAGTGCGAGGGAGTACATCAGGAAGCGGAGATGTTTCTTATCCGGCTGCGGTTTGGAGAGAACACCCGCCGCGATGCCCGTCGGGCCCCATCCAGGGATACCCAGTCCATAGAGCTTGATCACGTCCGCATGGAAGACGGCCTGTAGCGCATCATACAGCCACCAGATGCCGAAACAAAAGACGTTGACGGCGAACTTGGCCACGAAGGTCACAGGGGAACGGAGGTACAGATGATCAAGCGCGAAGAACCCGCCGAGCACGGAGAGGCCGAGGAAGACATCGTAGGAGAGATAGGTCGCCGCATCGGCGCCTTCGCTGTTTTGGTTGGCTTGGTCATGTGCCTTGCCGAGCCAGTACTTTACTTGGGAGAGCATCCTCTCTGTCTATTGGGTGGGGGATGTTGTTTCTCGAGGTCTGGTGTCACAGGAGGGCTGGTTAAATGGTAAAGACGAGTCCACCGAAACCGTTGATGACGCGGAAAATATTGTAATTGTGGGCGTAGATGCGGACGGTGGCCGCCCCGCGCTGTTGGGTGACGGGGATTGCGGGATTGTTCAACAGCGGATTCATCTCGATCTGCCATACAATGGAATCGATGCGACTGGCGTTCAAGGTTCCCGTGGGCTGCGCATCCTCGGGCCGCAACGCGATGGAGTAATTGTAGATGTAGGAGGAGACCGGAGTGGTTGTATGGTGCTGGAAGGGCTGCTCGAGGCGGAAGTGTTGCGGGGGGCGAGCTTGGAAGCGGTCATGACCATCGAGCTGGAGGAGGGCCGTGGTGATCATGTCGAGGCGGTTGGCGGGTGCGTTCGAGTTCAGGTACGGTTGGAGAAAGGCGGGGAGGGGCTCGTCGGTCCCGAGATGACTGTAGTTGAACCATTCATTACGACCCGCCGCCAGTTCATCCCGTTGAACGACGAAGAAGAACTCCTTTACAGGGTGATTAAAGTCCACCTGGATCGTGGCCGTCGTCTGGTTCGCCGTGACGGAGAAAGGGGGCGTATACTGGACCTGTTCAATCACGTATTCGTGCGACGTCGTAACGAAATGTCGGCGTTCATCGACGTCAAGATAGACGAACTCGCCCCACAGGAGCATGGAAGCGATCTGTGCCGTACAATCCAAGGGAGTAGAACAAGCCGGCTGCCAGGCGGGGCCGGTGGTGGGGAAGGGGTTGGGCGGAGGGCGCCAAAAGAGTTGTTGAAGGGGTCGAAGGGTGATATTGATGCGGATCGGGGAGTACTGGAGAGCGATCAGAGGGAGATAGAGGCCGGGCGTCTGGCAAAAGTAGAACTGGAGAGGGATCAGGAGGCGCATGCCGTCGCCGGATGTGGCAGGGAGGAGATTGGGGGCGTCGTAGGGTTCACGGCGACCGATGAGCTGGTTGAGCGCTTCGCGCTGGGAGGCGGGGGTAGTGACCTGTGTCCAGATCTCCATCCATTCACCGGTTTGACGATCAATCTCTTGCTCTCCCACTTCAAAGGTGATTTCTTGGATGAGGGCATGGCCGATGGCATTCGTATAGGATAGGGGGTTACCTGATGTGTCTCGGAGAGGTGGTAGATTGACTTCCAGTGTCACACGGCCGAGGAGATCGCCACGGCGGGGGATGAGGCACGTGATGCGCTGGCCAAAGTTGGGTGTACCGTCGAAATACATCGGCATGTACTCGGTGGCGAAGGCGGTATGACGTCGGTAGACCATTCGAAAGAAGCTGATTTGTGGGTTACCCGTTAGGAACACGTCCTGCTTTCCCGTGGCGACGAGCTGTAAAAGAGATCCACCGGCGGGCATCCTACTGTCCTGCTGTCCTGCTGTGTGGGGCGGTTATTTCATGGTTGGTGCTTTGCCCGCTCCCCCTGACGGGGTCGCTCTGCCCGCTTCGCTTGCCCGCTCACCCTGACGGGGTCGCTCTGCCCGCTTCGCTTGCCCGCTCACCCTGACGGGGTCGCTCTGCCCGCTTCGCTTGCCCGCCTCAATGATTCAATCTCCCGTTCCAGGGCTTCTTGTCGTTCAATCAGGTGCTGGATCGCGCCATACATGGTCGCATAGACTTGATCTGTATTAAGCGTCAAGCAGTCCGAGATGCCTTGGTACGGAAGGGGGAGCACGGATTGGGGGAAGAACGGTCGGACCTCCTGCGCAATCCATCCCAGTCGATGTTGGTCATGGACGGGGTCGATCCAGCGGTAACGACGGAGAGGGAGCGACTTTAGTGTCTCGTAGCATCGTCGGAGGTCGGCGGGTTCAATCTCCGTCTTTAAGCGCTCGTCGGATGTGGTGGTCCAGAGGGTGTTACCGCCGGGCTTAAAGGCCGAATCATCGCCGAGGGCGAGTCGGAAGCTGGAGACGGTGGCGCCAATCCAGATGGTCGAAGCGGCGATACTGGAGGTGACTTGGAGGGTGCTGAGCGTGGCCGTGGAGGCTTGGAGGCTGTAGGTGTTCAAGGTACTGAGGGTCGTTGTGGACAGCGCCACCAAGGAGAGGGTGGAGATCGTGGACGTTTGGAGGGTCGACGTTTGGAGGGTGGAAGCAACATCGAGCTCGTTGGCTTGGAGGCTGGAGACGGTGAGAGTGGAAAAGGTCCCGTTGCGTCCCAGGACGGTCGAGAGGGTGGTCGTCGAATTGACTTGAAGAGTCGAAAGGGTGATACCCGCAAGAGTAAGGGTAGACGCCTGGAGAGTAGAGAAGACGGTGAGGTTGTTCGTTTGAATCGTCGACGTTTGGAGGGTGGAGAAGACCGCGGAGCGGCCGAGGGTGGTCGAGAGGGTGGCCGTGGACAGTGCGACAAGGGAAAAGGTAGAAATCGTGGACGTTTGGAGGGTGGAGGTTTGGAGGGTCGAAGCAATATCGAGCTCGTTGGCTTGGAGGGTGGAGACGGTAAGGGTGGAGAAGACTGCGGAGCGGCCCAGGACGGTGGAGAGTGTCGTCGTCGAATTCACGGTTAGAGTGGAAAGGGTGAGGGCCGCAAGAGTAAGGGTAGACGCCTGGAGAGTAGAGAAGACGGTAAGGTTGTTGGTTTGAATCGTCGACGTTTGGAGGGTGGAGAAGACCGCGGAGCGGCCGAGGGTGGTCGAGAGGGTGGCCGTGGACAGTGCGATGAGGGAAAAAGTAGAGATCGTGGACGCTTGGAAGCTGGAGGTCGTGAGCGTGGAAGCAACGTCGAGCTCGTTGGCCAGGAGGGAGGAGACGAGGGCGGTGGAAAAGGTTCCGTTGCGCCCTAAGAGGGTGCTGAGGGTGGTGGTTGAATTGACGGCGAGGCTTGAGAGGGTGAGCGAAGTGAGGGCGAGAGAAGAGAGAGTAAGGGTAGACGCCTGGAGAGTAGAGAAGACCGTCATGTTGTTGGTTTGAATCGTGGAGGTGGTGAGGGTGGAGAAGACCGCGGAGCGGCCCAGGACGGTCGAGAGGGTGGTCGTGGACAGCGCTACGAGAGAAAAAGTAGAGATCGTGGACGCTTGGAGGGTCGAAACATCGAGCTCGTTGGCCAGGAGGGAGGAGACGAGGGCGGTGGAAAAGGTTCCGTTGCGCCCTAAGAGGGTGCTGAGGGTGGCGGTCGAGTGGACCGTAAGGCTTGAGAGGGTGGCCGTTGAGGCTTGGAGCGTCGAGAAAGAGGCGAAACGGCCGGTAAGGCTAGAGAGCTGTAGGCTGCTATTGACTTGGAGGGTGTTGGCGGTGATGGTCGAACCGGAGAGGGTAGAAAACGTGGTACCACTCGCTGTGAACGTACTGACGGTCATGGTCGACGCGGCGAGGGTGTTGGTTTGGAGGGTGGATACGTTGAGAGTGCTATTGACTTGTAGGGTGTTCGTAGAGAGAGTGGACGTATTGAGGGTGTCGGTGAGGAGGGTTGTAAAAAAAGCGTCGGAGCCTTGGAGACTGGAGATTGTGGCGGTGGAGGCTTGAAGGGCGGTGGTGAACGTCGAGCCGGCGTTGAGAGTGGAGGCGTTGGTGACCGCGGAGCTGATGCGGATGGTGGAGAGCATGGGGGTTCGAAGGGTATTTTGATACTCGGCGAGAGGGGTAGAGATTGAGAGCTTGGTCGTCGCCGTTAAGACCATGTTGGTCGTATTCATCTGAATGGCGCTCGTCGCGCCTGGATTCGTGACCACAATGAACTTGTTGGCGTTGCGGACCGTGACCGTTTGGGAGGTATCGCCTGCCGTGGGTTGGATACTCGAGATGGCCAGAGAATAGTCGTTGAGGTTGATGACTTGAGCGATCTCGCCCTGGATGGTGGAGATGATGGTCGAAATGTCATTGACGGCGGTGGCTTTCGCCAAGCCGGCGAGGGACACGGGGGCGTAGGGAGAGACGAGGAAGGGGTTCGAGTTGTTGGCGATGTAGAGGTTGGCGTTGTTCTTGGAGGGGTCGGAGCGCTGTCGATACTCTTCGCTGTCTCCCGGTTTGGGTACGACGGCCTGGTTAGGGGGCGCAGCCATCTTCTGGGATGTAAAGACTTTTTGGGAGGCGGCACTTAAACCCTTCGAGGGTGTTCTGTGGATTCTGTGAACTGGAAAGAGAGATGAGCGGGGCAGCGAGAGCGGGGACGTACATGCCCTACTTGTCCGATGACGAATCGGAGCTGGCCGAATCGGATCTCGAGTCCGATACCGAGCCTGAAGATCCTCGTTTTGCGTTACTACGGGCGCCGACCATGCGCGCCGCCATTATGAAAGAGACAGGGACGGTCGCGGCGGATCAATGGGCGACCTGGGATCCTTCTGCGGTAGTGACGGACTTGAAAGATCACGTGTATCTGGATCCACCGAAGACGACGAAGACGAGTCTAGTATGTATCAAGTCTATCAATCGCGATCGCAATGTATGGCCGTCGCCCTATCGCTTCCAGCTCAAGCTGCCCAAAGTGTACAAGAACGTCACGAAGTTTCAGCTTGTACAGCTCTCCTTCCCGAACGGCAATTCACAGAACTTGTCGCAGGCCACGCTCTTGACGTCATCGATTGTGAAGAACCTGGTCGAACGGGGCATACCCTCGACGTGTATCAGTGACTGTATTTCGCTGATCGATTGCGGCGGAGGTCTGACGACGACGGGATTGATCGAGCAGGGGCGCGTGACGGCCTCGGGGGAACCGCTGTTGGTGTCGTTGTCTTTGCCCGACGGGACATATACGGAGGCCCAGATGGCCCGAGAGCTGACGCTCCAGGCGAACTCTACACCCCCCTTCCAGTTGATCTCGTACGAGGACTTTCGAGACGTCTTCATGGTCACACGGGATGTGTCGGTGTTGTTCAACGAGCCCAGTGATTGTTACTACTCTCGAATTCAGGGACGGCGGTTCGGGACACATACCAAGGCGGATATCATGGGGGCGTACTACACACAGGCGCATTTGGATTCCTTTCCTGTTGTGACAGAGCGCATTGCGTTCAATGCGTACTGGTACCCGGTCTTGAAAGAGATGGTGGCGACGGGACGGGCGGAGCCGTTTCTACAGACCGATGGGATGCCCTATACGGCGGTGGCGGGGCGCGTCATGACGTTCGAGGGATTGGATAGTGAGTTTTACGAGCTGCTGGCGCAGCGCAATCGGGGTTCGTTGGAGGTCTATCGGCGTCACTTTACCTTTGAATATCGCAATGTAAATCGCTACGTGTGTACGTATGATGAAGCGGCGCGGCGGTCCGTCATCACGCACGGGGAGCTCCACTTGTCTCTACAGCGCGATCTCCAGTTACGACAGGCGCATTTGATGGATCAGGCGTTGACACTCGCGGGTGTGGATACGTTCGGCTTCACGACCTTAAAGCATGAGATGGGTCAGGCGGGTCTGGTGGTGCGCCATATGCTCGGGAACTTGAGCACGGTGCTGGCGGGGTATCACTTGTGGGAGGGGTTGGCATATGAGGGCGGTTCCGTGTATCGAGGACGTGTAGAGGGTGTGGCGTCGACGTTGAGCGTGGAGGAGCTCGATAGGGATCCGGAGTTTACGACGATGTTCCAGTACACGAGTTCCTTTGGTGGGGCGTATGGCGGCTTTGTGGGTGTACGGTCGCATGTGTCGTCGTTTTTGGGGTATCATAGCACGCTGTCGAGTCACTGGGCCGTGTATCAGAGCACGCAGGTGGCCGTTTCGAGTCTTCATGGGGGCGTGTATCAGCGCTTTCATGAGTACGTGGCGTCGAAATATCGTGGTGTGTTACCTGCGGAGATGATTGAACGTCGAACCTATCATGTGCCGCAGGGCTTGCCCGTGTCATTCGTGCCTGGTCGATCCGTGTACATTCCGGGGGAGGGCGTTGGGGCAGGGGCGGCAACAGCGAACGCAGTCGGCTACCTCGACGTGGATTGTAAAGCCATTTGTTGTAGCACGCTCCGCGGTATGATTGCGTCATGGTACTCGTGTCTCCCGACGAACTTTGTGTTACAGACGTTGTCATACCGTCTCGGGCTGATCAATACTACGCCCGCCCAGTTCAATCTGCTGAGCACAGTCATGGACATTACGTCGACGGGAAATCTGAACTTGTACATGAACATCAACGACGAACAGGGCTTCAACAACATCGATATCGTCATGCCCGAGAACTATGGGGTGACGAACGAGACGACGGGCCAGGTCAAGCTGATGTGCGCGAAGATCCTGATGGGCCAGCTGGGCGATACGGGCATTTCGCAGACCGTCATTCAGAATCCTTCGCTATTCGAGAATGGGCTAGGGAAGCTGGATAAGCTGGACATCAAGATTTACTATGACGATCAGAACATCTCGCCGGCATGGGTCTATCAACCGTATAATCTCGACATCTTGGAATGGAATGCGACGTTTCAGATCGACGAAGAGGTTGGGTTCGCCAATCGGGCGACGGGTTGGGGCACGAAGCCGACGGTGCCGGTGCCGAAGAATCCGGATCATACGCCGTACTTGTTCTTTACGCATCGGGATAATCCTAACAATTCCTAGGGGGGGGGGCTCCGCCCCCCTAAGTGGGCCGCAGGACCACGCTACAGCAGCTACGCTGCTGTACATGCCCCCCGCCCATCGAGCCCAGGGGGGACATCCGGCCTGCGGCCGGCCTCCCCCTCATGCCCCCTTTCCTATCGAGCCCATCGAGCCCAGGGGGGACATCGAGCCCAAGCAGCCTTTAGGTGCCCTATGTGGTCTTTAAGTGCCCTATGTGGTCTTTAGGTGCCCTATAGGGGTGGGGGTGGGGGGCTGTATCGGGCGCGCAGTGCCCCCACCTTTAAGTACCCCTAAGGAATAGGAATGAGCCAGTACCATACACCCTCCGCCGTGCTCGGTTCAGCTGCCATGGAAGACGCCCACGTCTCCTTTCCCCCCGTCTGTCTAAAGACTCACTGGGACCCCACCGAGCGCATTCGGCGCATCCTGCCCCATCAACATGTTGCCCTTCCCCAAGATCCTCGACCTTGGACCCGCATCTGTAAAGAGTATCGTACCGCAGGTGGAGAAACGGGCGCAGAGGCTGACCCCCCTTCGCACATGGTCTTTCCATCCGGTGGACAGTTCTACCCTCCGAGCCGCTACTCGTCCCACATCGATGATGAATCCCGACTCCGCACCCTCGATCAACCCCTCGACAAGTGGGGCGATACCCAGTACATCCCTGAAGAGGAAAGTACGATGTACGTGGCCGGTTCGACCGTTCCGGATCGTCAGCCCCTGTCGAGCGCCTTCATCGCCGAACTAGCGATGCCTCAGGCCCTGCTCCGGCTCGACGAGCGCACCTGTCGCTCCGAAAACGACGCGATGTACGCAGCCCGTAGCGGCCGCTTGTTCAACAACCCCACCAAACAAGACCGCTACGGGCGTGACAAGTACTACGCGTTGCCCGATGCGGATCACGGAAAAGGCCAACCCATGCCCCATGGTGGCGTTGCGATGCCTAAGACGGCTGTGACTGGGCAGCGGGGGCAGCAGCAGGGACAGCGGGTGTTGGGTCAGAGGGCGCAACATCAGCGGGGGGTTGGAATTTATCCTCTAGGTACAACCACATCTGGCTTAGCTGCTCCCGTATGGTAGGCGTCACTTCATACTCGGTCACGGTACCCGTCGCCAGATTCCACGTAACGAGGCCTTGTAGCGTTCGATCATACGACTCTTCGTACGCAAAGAGCTTGAGCAATAGCACCATCTTCTCGTCGATGGGGATCGTATCCCCTCGTGACTCGTGGAGAAGATGGACGACCCATCGATCGGTTACGAGATCAAAGCCCATCGGCGGCAAGCCCTCGACTTCAAAGACAAAATGGGGGACAGGTGTATCCGCCGCTTGTTCCGCCAACCAGTCCGGTTGTGCGCTCTGGAGGGTGTTGAGCGCGGCCACCGTCGCAGGAGAACGGAGATCATCGAGGACTTCGCGGTACTGGTATAAGGGGATGTTGCGCCCTTCGACGACTTGATCGAGCGCCGCCATGCGCCATAGATCCGCGGCCAGGTCATGGGTAGCGAGGGCAGGGTCCATGTAGCGCTTCCAACTCGCCACGAGATCGGGGCGAAGATCCGTTGGGACGGAATTGCGGACGACACCAAACGTGAAATGGTCGAGATCGTAGCCCGTGTGGCGCATCGGTCGGAGTTGTCCGCGGATTTTGGAGAGAATGACGAGCGCATGACAACGCTCTTGGGTCGACCATTCGAGATGTCGCAGACGGGTCTGAAGGTAATTGTCGAGGTCGGCGTATTCTACGGGGCGCATCTCTGGTGTATGGGCCAAGAAATGGCCGACAAGCTGCTCGAACTCGGCGCGGTACGTCTCCCAAAACGCGGCGTCTTCTCGGTACACGCGGAGCGTCAGGAGTCCTTCGGTGATCGTGGGGGTCTGGAGGGCTTGAATCTGCTGCGTCACGCGGGCGACTTCGCGGAGGAAGGCGAGGCGGAGGAGAGCGAGCCATGTACGACGCACATCATGACGATGAACCCAGTCGGGTGTGGAGAGCGTCGTCGCAAACGGGTAGAAGGCGTGGGTACGTGTGGGCTGGAGATCGGGGATCCAGTTGTGTTCGCGCCATAGCGTCCAGTCGCCCCCATCGAGCCCACGGATTTGGTCTTCGAGCGAGAGGGTGGATGGCCCGAACTCGGTTGTACTCAGCTTGAAAGAGGCCACATTGTGGAAACGGAGGAAGGGGCGAGGAATCTCTCGAACGAAGCGCGATAACGATTTCTCTTGCTTGGAATACGTGAAGAAGAGCGCATGACGGGCACGTGTCACCCCCACGTAGAAGAGTCGGCGCTCGCCGACGATCTCGTCGGCGGTCTTACGAGCTGGAAAGACATCGTCGTGGAGATTCATGAAAAAGACAACGTCCCATTCGAGCCCTTTGCTGCCGTGGAGGGTGGCGAGGGTGACCTTTTGGGTTCTTGCTGTGTGTGTGGTGTGTGTGGCTGCTGCTGCTGTGTGGGACTGCTCCCGTTTGCCATCCGGCTGTGTACAGAGCACGAACGGTATACCCTTGCGATGGAGACGCTCCTCGAGACGGTAAAGATCCGCATTGTAGCGCGACAGGATCGCAAAGGTCACGGTGGGGTGTTGTTTCATCCCCTTCTCCACCGAGTTCACCAGCCAGTCGTATTCGTCGGAGGCTCGAAAGAAGTAGTGGACCTCGGGGATGCGACCGCCTTCGGTGTTCGCGAGCATGCGCTCTTTGAAGGGGAGCGTAGGGATGTGGCGCATGACGGAATTGGCGACGGTCACGATGGCCTCGGTCGAGCGATAGTTACGACAAAGCTGATAGTCTCGAACACGCGGGATGTGCTCGTGAAATCGTAGAATAAAATCCACGGACGACCCGCGCCACGTGTAGATGTTCTGCGCATCGTCGCCGACGATGGAGAGGGTTCTTTGTACTCGCGGCGTCTTTGTAGAGAACAAGCGCTGTAGAATGGTCCACTGGATGTCATTGATATCCTGGAACTCGTCCACGATCAGCGTACGGAGCGTTTGAATCCATGCGGCGGCGGGGGGCGTTTCGAGCCAGGCGGCGAGGCGGTAGGGGAGTTCGTCCATAAAGGGTTGGTCGCGGAGGAGATGGGGCGCGTGCTCTCTTAGGATTTGATGGGAGAGGGAGTGGAAGGTGCCGGCGTAGAGTGGGAGGGGGCCGACGAGGCGATGAACGCGGTGGATCATCTCTTGGGCGGCGGCGCGACTGAAACTGACGAGTAGAATGGACTTGGGAGGGATGCGGTCATGTTCGATCAAGTACGCAATGCGCGCCGTGATCGTTGTGGTTTTCCCTGATCCGGCGGAGGCGAGGATGCGCTGATTTTCGTTGGGCGGGGAGCTCACCACGGCGTATTGTTCGGTGTTTAGCGTCACGGAACCCTTGGAGAAGGTAAGTTGGTAGGACATCGTGGCGTTTCTCCGTGTGTTGGTGCCTGTTCTTTATGTTGCGCCCGGCTTGATGCGGCTAAAGCCATGCCCTGAACTCCGCTCGAGAAGGCAGATGGCAAGCGGAGGAGCAGTCGCAGCAAGCGGAGCAGCAAGCGGAGCAGCCCTTGTGGCAAGCGGAGCAGCCCTTGTGGCAAGCGGAGCAGCAAGCGGAGCAGCCCTTGTGGCAAGCGAAGAAGCCTGGTACGATGTGATCCGCCAAGAAGCCAAACGCCCCGGTGTCGACGGCTTAGCGTTCCAGAATCATTTGTATGCGTGCTTTATCCTTATGGAGGACATTGCTCAAGGTCTCTTGGAGCTCAAAGAGGGTGTTGTTTCAGGCAACGGGTTGTCGTTGAATCTCGAAACCCAGTTCGGTCAGATTGGTGTGCGGTACTACGGGTTTGTGATGGATGGGCGCGCCGTGCTCCGATCATGGCCCGCGGAGTACAAGGAGGGATGGTTACGGGTGTGGGCTAGCGTTGGCAAGGCAAGCGTAGCGGGTGTGGGCGTCGCCGATGCCATCGAGGACGCGATCTTAGCGGTGATTCAAGAGGAGCCCGACAGTTGGTTTATGAACGCTATGGAGCATCAAGGGAGTCTGTCGGCGGATCGGGTCGAACAAGCGCTGTATCTTCTTCATCCGGACTGGGAGACGAAGAAGGTGGAGAAGCCTGCGACAGCGACGGTGACAGTCGAGAAAAAGCGCCGTCTGGCGGTGACCCGTCGGCATCATTCAAAGGCGGGGAAAGGGACGCGGTTAAGACGCAAGAATACGAACCCGACGGCCCATTAAGATGATCGCCTGGCTGGTCGTTGTGGTGGTGGCCGCGCTGATTCTTCGCTTTTTCTATCGCCAGTCGGTGCGAGAGTTTCGAATCAATCAAGCGGATGCGGAGAATCGTTCTGCGTTACAAGCGCTTTGGAAGGAGAGGGCGCCCGTGGTGGTCCGTGATCTCCGTAGGCCGCCTATGTGGTCTCGGGCCGATGTCGAGCGTCGAGCGTATCCGTCCGTGTTTCAAGGTCAGGGGCTGGCGGAATGGATGGGGACTGCGACGGCTGTTGCTGGGACTACATGTCCCTGGAAAGAGTCGCAAGCGTCGGCGATTGCGGAAGCGTCAGGCGTCTCCCTTTGGATCGATCAACATGTATCTCCCTTGTTCGAAGGCATGGAAGGATGGCGCTTCGTGCGCTCGTATGCGTGGGCGGGCCGTGTAGGGTGTCAACGGACATATGCGGCGTGGTTTTGTATCCTGCCTTCCGAGGGTGACATCGTCGTTTCACTCTTTCCCGATACCATGGAGCCCTATCTCCCCCGAGCATGGCAGGGCGGTGATCCCACGGCGTGGACATTGAGAGATACGCCATTTGTTCACGAGATCAAGTACGTCGATGTCATTGTACGGGTGGGCGCTGCGCTCTTCGTTCCTCCACACTGGTTTGTGGCATGGCGGGGTCGCGACGATCGTTTACCTATGACGTTTACGGTCCAGTTTCACAGTCCAGTGAGCTGGATGGCGGCGACTGCGGCGGCTGCCTCCTCCATCTAAGGGCGTATCGCGAGGAAAGGGTAAGGTTTGCCTCTTTGTTTGATGGAACACATAAAGGACGTCCGACACGAATTAGAAGCCCTCTCCGCGATCTGTGCGACGGCCAAGGAGCGTACGGATGCGGTACTGGAAGCGTTAGCGCTCTGGGAGGACATAGAGACAGTCAGGGTTGGAGCGGGGTCGGGATCGATTGGCCAGCAGCTGCTTCAACGGTGGTCGGGGTCACATGAGTCACAGGAGTCACAGTCGGAGTCACAGGAGCATTTAAAGAGCGACGGAGCGGGCGAAAGTAAATGCGCTGTTGGTGGCGACGCGATGGAGATCGTGAATGGCAGGCAGGACGAGCGCTACACTATTCCGGATTAGAGCAGTACTTGGCACAGCCTCGACGGGATGAGGTGACCATCGAGGTGGGTGGCGAAGTGATGTACTTTCAACCCACATGGCGAAATGACTATGTTCAGGTGATGCGACCCGGTGGGAGCCGCTTCGAGCTGATCTGGGCCGATCGTGCGCATGCGGAGGACGTGCTCGCGATGTGGTCGGGCGGGGGTATGGGCTAGAGAGCGGAGGGACAGAGGGACAGAGGGACAGAGAACCAAAGAGGTCAGTAAAATCGATGCGCCCAGGAATCTCAAGAGGGTGTAGAACGGCCATGGATACACTTACAGCGGAACAGCGCGCCGTCTACGATCACGTGGTGGGTGGCGGCAATCTCTTCCTCACGGGTGGCGGTGGCGTCGGAAAAAGTTACCTGATCTCCTTGATTCATCAAGAGGTCTCCAAGCGCAAAACGGTTCAACTCTGTGCGCTCACCGGCTGTGCCGCACTGCTCTTAGGGCATGGGGCAAAGACGTTGCACTCGTGGGCTGGCATCGGGCTCGGCAAAGAAGATGTTCAAGCGCTCTTCGTCAAGATCCGGCGCAATGGGCGCGCCATGCGCAACTGGCTGTCTGTGGGATTGCTCGTGATCGACGAGGTATCGATGATGACGGCGGAGCTGTTGGATAAGCTCGATGCGCTTGCACAGCGCATTCGGAAGAATGGCCGACCCTTTGGCGGGATTCAGGTACTGCTGGTGGGCGATTTCTACCAGTTGCCACCGGTACGACGTGGGGGAGGCGTGGGGCCATGGTATGCGTTCGAGGCGGCGTGTTGGTCATCGGTGGTCCCGCATGCCATGGAACTGACGGTCATCCATCGCCAGAAGGAAGCGGCGTTCCAACAGATCTTGATCGAGGCGCGACGGGGTGAACTGTCCGCGGCGTCTTGTGCTACACTACGGGAACGGATGGCCGTCGACTGGCAGTCGGGGAAGATCCGACCCACGTTGCTGTTTCCTCGACGTGCCGAGGTGGATCTCATCAACGAACGGAACTTCCAGGCGCTGACGGGCCGTAAAGAGACGTATGCGGCGGGACTGGTGATGAACGGCGGGAAGGCGCCGGCGGGGTTTGATGTACGCGGTGAAGCGTTTCAGCGCTATCTTCAGTCGGTGGATACTGATGCGCCCTATGTGCTCGAGGTGTCGCTTGTAGAGGACGCACAAGTGATGTTGATCGCGAATGTCGATCCGGCGGCGGGCTTGGTCAACGGCTCTCGAGGGGTCGTGGTGGGCTACTGTCCTTCCACGGGAAACCCAGTGGTGGAGTTCTTGAATGGCCGCCGAGAGGTCGTGGGTCGTCATGCGTGGCCTCTCGAAGAATATCCGTGGGTCAGTCGCACCCAGATCCCGCTGCGTCTGGCGTATGCGTTCACCATACACAAATCGCAGGGGGCGTCACTGGATTCGGCGCTCGTCGACATTGGCTCGGGCAACTTTGAAGTCGGTCAGGCGTATGTCGCGTTGTCCCGCGTTCGTTCCCTCGAAGCGCTGTACGTCTATGACTTTGAACCGCGTGTCTTCCAGGCGCATCGGAGCGTAGTGGCGTTCTATGCGGCGTTGCGGGCTCTCCCTGCGGTGGCGGATGAACAGAAAGAAGAGCATGCGGCTCCTGCTCCTGCTCCTGTTGCGGATACTGCTCCCGCGGATGCTGCTCCTGCTGAACCCGGCATGCCTCCTTCTGCCCTCGAGTTATGGGCCCTTACTCTTTCCCCTTGTAAAGGTGCATCTGCGCTCTCCGAACCATCCGAATTCAGGTTGTCCTTTGAAGCGGTTGCGCCTGACGATGTCCGTGTTGTGATCGTGGCACATGGCTTGTCGGTGACGGGAAACAGCAAGGCGGCTCAAAATGTCCTAAAAGAGCTGGAGAGCGATGTTGGTGTGTCGCTGGGATCTCTTCGGGAGCTGGCGCGGCATGGTGTGCTCTTCCTGAACTTCCCCGCAGAACGCGAATGGGATCGGTTGACCGATGCGGTTATCCGTGTGGTCAGTGAAACGCCAGTGTTCTTCGCTCTATGGGGTAAGGCGGGGCAAGCGAAGCGGGCTATGATAAACAGTTCGGAAGCTCACGGCTTCCACGAAGCACCCCACCCTTCGCCCCTTAGTGCGCACAAGGGATTCTTCGGCTCGAAGCCGTTTACAGCCATGCGAGAGTGGTTCGCCGCCCGAGGAGTGACATGGAGCCTTTAAGTTCTCGAGTGGGATCAGAGGAAAGCTCTTTTTTATGG
>VFQS010001817.1_pt1 | contig 18517 bp, 21 predicted proteins | sample 3512361 | NCBI WGS metagenome assembly VFQS01 (sample SAMN10412375, study PRJNA504923) | tailings metagenome | isolation source: Relicate 1 Philex TSF3 active mining | place: Philippines
CAACTTAAACACGAATCACAAGTGCCTGTCAAAATTGACTGGAAGTTCGAAGAAGATGACGATGTCATGCAAGAGTTGGGTGAAGACTTTAAAGATCGTTTTCCAGAATTGAATTTCAATTTCAAGCCTGTCTAAAGGATCAACGAGCATGACCCCTTTTGATCTCTACGCGCGAGAAAATGCGCTGATCGAAGAGGCCATCCAAGCCTTGTCAAGTGCATCGGTCGATGTCCTTGATGATTATTCAAGGCGCTTGCTAGAACAGCTGAAGTTAACCCTTAGTGAAAATCAACAGTTGGTTCGGCATGCCGATCGACAGCAAGCCAAGTTGGTTGATTTGAACCGCAGTCTCAAAATTAAAACCAAAGAGGTTGAGTTACGAGGACAAGCCTTTGAAGAGTTGTCCATCAAGTTAAGCAAGTACTTGCCACCTCAAATTCACCAGGCTTTGTTTTCTGGAAAACAAGATACCCGTGTTGCCACACAACGAAAAAAGCTGACTGTTTTTTTCAGTGACATCAAAGAATTTACAAGTACAGCTGAATCACTTCAGCCAGAAGCTCTGACCGAGTACCTCAACGAGTATTTCTCGGAGATGACCAAAATTGCGCTCGACTATGGCGCGACAATCGACAAATACATCGGTGATGCCATGATGCTTTTCTTTGGCGATCCAGAGTCCAAAGGTGTGGCAGAAGATGCCATTGCCTGTGTGGAGATGGCCGTCAAGATGCAAAATAGAATGAAAGTATTGGGTGAGCAATGGAAAAAACGCGGTTTTGAAACGCCTTTTGTCATTCGAATTGGTATCAATACGGGCTATTGCAATGTGGGTAATTTTGGCAGCGAAGAGCGCTTGAGTTACACCATCATTGGCGGTGAAGTTAACGTTGCTCAGCGGTTAGAGTCAAACGCAGAGCCAGGTGGTATTTTGCTCAGTTATGAAACCTATTCGCACGTGAAGCACCTTTTCAAAGCAGAAGAGAAACCATCGGTGCATTTGAAAGGAATTACCCGAGAAATTAAAACATTTGCTCTGAGAGAGCGAATCGAAAATGCACAAGAGGTTTTGCAGTGGAGTCATCCTGCAGGTGTTCAGATCAATGTTTCGCCCGAGCACATGGACTCGCGTTCACTAGAAGAATTGGCGAGCAGATTGGTAGAAATTGCGCAACAGCTTGAACAATACAAGCTTAAATCACAATGAGCATCGTTCTCAAAACCCATCCTCAACAAGTTGACGTCATCATATGTTGAATGAACGGGCCGACAATCTGAGTGCTGAGCAACTGACCACTCTGGCTAAGCAATCGACACGCAATTGCACCTGCGCCCTGAAATTTTGTAAAGGCTGGGAAAGCGTGCCCGAAGCACGCTGGCCTGCTGCCCAAATGCAAGCTTCAGGCACCCTCAGGCAAGAACTACCCGAAGGCCAAATGGAATTGACCTTCGAAGAATTCCACCCCAACGGCACGCGCTATGACTCACCCAACGCGCCCATTGCAGTGGACTACTTTCCCTACAACCGCTGCGATGTCTTCAAGTGCAGCACCTGCCAATGTGCTGTCTTGAAGTACACCGAGTACGGTGGTTATTACGTGGACACGCGTGCCAGGTTGGTCGATCCAGAGATGATCACTGCACGCTCAGCAGAAGCCTGAGTTGCAATCACCTCGGCCACCATATCGGCCGTTACGGCAGACAATGTCCAACCCAAGTGACCATGACCTGTGTTGTAAAACACGTTCGCAGCTTTACCGCGGCCCACGCGAGGCATCATGTTGGGCATCATGGGACGCAAGCCAGCCCATGGCACTACAGAGCGGGTGTTGATTTTGGGGAAGCATTGGTTGACCCAATCGACCAATGGCTTGATGCGGTCTGCGCGAATGTCGCGGTTGTAGCCGTTGAATTCAGCCGTGCCCGCCACACGGAATCGGTCGTCGCCTAAACGGCTAGTCACCAGTTTGGTTTCGTCGTCCAGCAAGCTGACCTGCGGTGCGCCTGCTTGGCTTTCAGCGTCGTTCAAATTGACTGTGATGGAATAGCCTTTGACAGGGTAGATGTTGACCCGATCACCCAGCTGCGCAGCAAACTGCTTGCTGGCCACACCCGCGCAGACCACCACGCTGTCAAAGGTGTGAATGCTGGTGGGCGCATCTGAGTGGGCTACACTGATCTTGACTTGTTCGTTGTCGCTTTGAATGTTGGTGACATCTTGGTCATACAAAGTGCGAACGCCTACACGCTTTGCAGCCATGGCTAAACCGTTGGTGAACTTGTGGATGTCTCCCGTAGAGTCACTTTCTGTGAAATAGCCGCCGTAGTATTTGCCGGCCAAAGTGGGTTCGATGGCTTTCATTTCTTCGGGGGTCACCGCATGGCGTGGCAAGCCACCCTTGGCCAGCATTTCAGAAACTTTGCCAGCGTGGTCAAAGCCTTTTTTGTCGCGGTAAATGTGCAATATGCCTTGCTTCTTTAAATCGAAATCAATGTTTTCAGCTTCTGCCCAAGCGAACAAATGTTGACGTGCCGCAACAGCTAGCTTGGCCGTTTCAATGGTGTTCTTTTCGTAAGCCGTCATAGACGCCATGAACTCTGCGAACCAAGAAATTTTGTGCCAGCTTGGTTTTGGATTAACCAGCAGAGGCGCATCACTTTTGAGCATCCACTTCAACCCCTTAATGATGGTGGAGGGGTGCGTCCAAACTTCTGCATTCGAGGCCGACAACTGTCCGCCATTGGCAAACGAAGTCTCCATGGCTGCATAACGGTGACGCTCAAACAGCGTCACAGTGAAGCCGCGTTTGGCCAAAGCATAAGCTGTGGTGACGCCGGTGATGCCGCCGCCCACAATGGCGATAGTTTTCATGATTCAGATCTTTCAAAACGTCAAAGGGTTGGGCCATGACACATCTGTGCCTTTGGCGCCCCTTCTGTTTTGGACCTGAGAGATTCACAACACGCTGGGGTGTTGCTTGCTCCTGCGGTGGGTTGGCGGACGAAAACGCAAACCACTCTTCAGAATGAAAGATGACATCGGTCCTTTTGCCTGAGAGTTTCCGGGGCGGTTGCTCCTTCGGCGTTGCTTCTTGAGCAATCTCTCCCGATGTCAATGGATTCTTTAAATTAAGACTTGAAGAATTCCTTCGTCAAGTGTACCCAATAATCAGAGCCTGTTGCAATGTTGTCATCGTTGAAGTCGTAACCAGGGTTGTGCACCATGCACGCGCCAGCAGAGTCGCCATCACCGTTGCCAATGAGCAAATAACTGCCAGGAATTTTTTCTAGCATGAAGGCAAAGTCTTCGCTACCGGTTAAGGGCGGGCCATTCAAAACGACACGCTCAGCACCGACCAAATCCAAAGCCACTTGCCTTGCAAAATTGGTTTCATTTTCTGAATTCACCAACACGCAATAGCCTTCTTTCCAGTCGACCTCGGCCTTGCAGCCAAAGCTTTCGGCTTGCGATATGGCAATGGCTTTGATGCGCTGCTCGAGCAATTTGCGAACACCAGGGTCCAAGGCGCGCACACTCAATTCGAGCGTGGCCAACGCGGGAATCACATTGTTGGCCTTGCCCGCTTGAATGGAGCCCACCGTCACCACAGCGGTGTGCAGTGGATCGACGTTGCGAGACACTACCGTTTGCAAAGCCATGACGATAGACGCTGCAGCCACCAAAGAGTCTGCTGCGCGATGCGGCATACCGCCATGTCCGCCTGTACCATTCACGCGAATGGTGACGTAATCACTGGACGCCATGGCATTGCCACTGCGAAACACAAACTGACCCACAGGCACACCAGGCATGTTGTGCATGGCAAAGATGGCATCGCAAAGGAACAAGTCAAACAGACCATCTTGCATCATGCGCAGCGCGCCGCCACCGCCTTCTTCGGCCGGTTGAAAGATGAGGTGCAACACGCCGTCAAACTCGGTATGACGTGCCAGTTCATGGGCAGCTGCTAACAGCATGGCAGTGTGGCCATCATGGCCGCAGGCATGCATCAGTCCGGGCTTGGTGCTCGACCATTCGGCGCCACTGGCCTCTTGAATGGGCAGGGCATCCATGTCGGCACGCAGGCCTAATCTGCGCGTGCTGGTGCCGCGCTGAAGTGTGCCCACAACACCTGTACCGCCCAAGCCTCTGTGAACCTGATAGCCCCATGATTCAAGCTTGGTAGCTACCAATTCAGACGTACGGTGTTCTTCAAAAGCCAACTCGGGGTGACGGTGAATGTCACGCCTGAGTTGGATGAACTCACCCACTCTGGCTGTCAGGGCTTCGCGCAAATAAGTCACGTTTATTGCGGTTGCAAGTTGATTGATTTGGCAATGGCGCGGAACTGCGCAATGCCGTCTGTATAGGCTTTGCTAACCGCTTGCATTGACAAAGGTTTGGCCATTAGCAAGCTGTTGGCTTCCATGCCTGCTAAAACGGAAGGTTCAGTTAATGCGTCAGTGATGGCCTTGTGTAACACTTGAACGATGGCTTCAGGCGTGTCTTTTTTCACAAAGTAACCTGTCCAAATGTTGAATGTGAAATCCTTCAGTGACTTGCTTTCGCTAATGGCCGGATAAGCCTTCACAGACTCCAGGCGCTCGCTGTTGAGCATGGCCAAAATTTTGAGTTTGCCTTGCTTTTGCAGTTCGTCATAATTTTTACCAAAAGGCGCCAAGAAAATGTCTACCTGGCCACCTAACAAATCTTGATTGGCTGGTGCGCCGCCTTTGTAGGGCACATGGGTCATGGGGATGTTGGTGATTTTAGAGAGGTGCTCACCCAGCAAGTGATAGAAAGAACCTGGTCCCACACTCGCATAGGTGATGGGGCGACCCGCTTGTGCTTCTTTGCGGGCATAGTCCAAAAACTCGTCCACATTGCGCACTGGCAAATCCTTGCGTGCCAAAAATGCAATTTGTGCTGTAGAGATCATTTGAACCAAGCGGAAGTCTTCGCTTTTGAACTTGACGGCAGAAATGGCCAAGGGGGCCAAGATCAATTCATTGGGGGATCCCTGAAAAATGATTTGTCCGTCTGAAGGTGCGTTCAAGACTTTCTGTGCGGCAATGGCACCACTCGCGCCACCCAAGTTGTCAACGATGACGGGTTGGCCTAAATTCTTAGACAAGGTGTTGTTGACCGTGCGTGCAATCACATCGGACAAGCCACCTGCAGGGTAGGGTACCAACAGACTCACTGGTTTGTTGGGATAGGTTTGTGCCATAACGGTGCCCGCCAAGAGCAAGGTGCCCAAGACGGTCAGTGCGCTCTTGAAGCAATGTTTAACTCCGGATGTCATTCTTTATCTCCCTTTTGTTTAAATAGTGTGATCATCGTAAAAATGCCTTGAATCAAAGTCAAATGCATAATAATATGCATTAGCATGAATTAAATGCATGGAAAAAAGCGATGACCTTGGTCCAACTGAAGCACTTCATCGAATTGGCTGCCAATGGCTCTTTCAGCAAATCAGCTGAAAGACTTCACTTAACGCAGCCGGCCCTCAGTCGAAGCATCAAGTCCCTAGAAGAAGAGCTGGGTCAGCCCCTGTTTGATCGGGTGGGGCGTAAAAACGAACTGACACCGTTTGGCCGCCTCATCTTGCAGCAAGCCCAAGAGTTGGTCGATGCCGCCAATAATCTCAAGCAAAGCAGCAAGCAACTGCTGACGGGTCACAGCGGTCAGCTCAAGCTTGGATTGGGTTCCGGGCCAGGCGCATTGTGGATGACGCCCCTCCTGACTTACGTTGCTAAAGAGTGTCCAGGCGCGCGACTCGAGATAGCGCGCGGTGCTACCACTTCATTGGTGCAACAGTTGCGTGAGCGATTGTTGGATGCATTGATATTGGACATCCGCTCCCTCAGTCCCGCCACTGATTTGAAGGTGGAACCTCTGTGTGAGTTGCCTGGCACCTTTATGTGCAACAAAAAACATCCATTGGCCAAGTTGAAACGCGTTCACTTTGAGCAGTTGACGCAATATTCGATTGCATCGACCCCGCTGAGCGATGAAGTGGCCCGAGTTCTAACTGAAAAGTATGGCTCTCAAGCACATCCTTCGCAAATGGTTAAGCTGCGTTGCGAAGAAATTGCCAGTTTGTTGGACGTGGCCAGAAATACGCAGACCGTGGTCTTGACCGTTCGAGCCGTGGCGCCAGACTTGGTAGAAATTGCCATGTCGCCACCCTTGAATGCCACCGCAAGATTTGGTTGGGTTTCTCTTAAATCGAGGTCTGAAGTGCCATTTGCAAAATTATTAAGGCAAGCGGCATTGGACATGGTGCCGAATTAGACAACGGCATAACCTTCATCGGTGATCACTCGGATCAGTCGATCTTTGGGTTGATCACTTTCAATATCGACTTTCTCCAAAGGTCGATCAATGGTTACCTTGGCTGCGGGATCAAGCCGTGTGATGGCCTTTTTGACTGCCATTTCGCAATGTCCGCATGTCATGCCTTGAACTCGAAATGTGTGATGCATTGTGATCTCCTGTCTAAAAGATGTAAGCTTAGTCTATGTCTGAATTGTCCTGCGATATTGGTATCGGCGGCATGACCTGTGCGTCTTGTGTTGCGCGCGTGGAACGAGCCATTTCAAAATTGACCGATGTCAAGTCGGTGAGTGTCAATCTGGCCACCGAGTCGGCCAGAGTCGTTTGGAAAGACACGCCAGCAGACATCGCCAATTTGCAAACGCAACAGGCGCGCTTGCGGCGTGCTGTGCGAGATGCAGGCTACGAGCCCCTGGCAGCAGAACACCTTGAGCAAGCGCCAGTAGGCGCATGGGCAGACTTTGGGCCTGTGGCCTTAGGGTTGTTGTTGAGTGCGCCCTTGGTCTTGCCCATGTTGGGCGATGCGCTTGGCAAACACTGGATGTTGCCAGCCTTGTGGCAGTTTGTGCTGGCAACACCTGTGCAATTTATTTTAGGTGCGCGCTTTTACAAAGCAGGTTGGCATGCCTTATTGGCGGGCAGTGGCAACATGGACCTGTTGGTGGCCATTGGCACCACGGCGGGTTGGCTGCTGTCCATGTGGCTGTGGCTCACAGCGCCTGCAGGGCACATGGTGCATTTGTATTTTGAGGGCTCTGCTGTCGTGGTGACATTGGTGTTGTTGGGTAAGTGGTTAGAAGCGCGAGCCAAACGACAAACAACGGATGCCATACGAGCGCTTCATGCCTTGAGACCCGAAAAAGCCCGAATCATCACCCCTGAAGGCGAACTTGAAATTCCTATTCAAGAATTGCTATTGAACGACCGCATGGTGGTGCTGCCTGGCGAGCGCTTTGCGGCCGATGGCTTGGTGTTGGAAGGGCAGACGCAAGTCGACGAAGCCATGTTGACTGGCGAGCCATTGCCAGTTCACAAAAGCGCAGGCTCACGTGTTACGGGTGGAAGCATCAATGGCGAGGGCAGGGTGGTGGTTGATGTTTGCGCGACGGGCACGGCCACAGTGCTGTCCCACATCATTCGTTTGGTGGAAGATGCGCAAGCCGCCAAGGCACCCATTCAGCGTTTGGTGGATCAAGTCTCGGCTGTGTTTGTGCCCGTGGTGTTGGTGTTGGCAGTTCTCACATGTTTGGCATGGTGGTTGACGGGCCACAGCATGGAAGTGTCTTTGATTCACAGCGTTGCCGTGTTGGTCATTGCATGCCCATGTGCTTTGGGCTTGGCCACACCTGCCGCCATCATGGCGGGTACGGGTGTCGCAGCCAAACATGGCATCTTGATCAAAGATGCGCAGGCCTTGGAGGTGGCGCACAAAGTAGACACCGTCGCCTTTGACAAAACCGGAACGCTGACGGTGGGGCAGCCTCGTTTAATTTCCTTGACCCGTGTCAATTCCGACGTAGCACTTGCACCATTTTCAGATGCGCAGTTGCTGAGTATGGCGGCCAGTTTGCAAAGTGGCAGTGAGCATCCATTGGCGCATGCTGTGATGGCTGCGGCCAAAGCGCAGCAGCTCAATGTGTCAGCGCCCGAGTCCTTCAAGTCTGTTCCTGGATTTGGCAGTGAAGGTCAAGTACAAGGCCATTCATTGCTTCTTGGAAGTCAGCGTTGGATGACTCAGTTGCACGTGTCAACACGTTCTTGGCAAGATGAAGTTAACAGGTTGCAGTCTGAAGGATTCACGGTGTCGGTGCTGGCGCATCGCATTGACTCAGAAGTCAAAGCCTTGGCCATCTTGGCGTTTGGCGATGAGCCCAAGCCTGGCGTTCAAAACGCATTGAAAGTTTTAAGAGCGCAAGGACTCCGTTTGGTCATGATTTCGGGCGACAACCAAGGTGCCGCAATGGCCATGGCGGCCAGACTTGGCTTGATGCCAGACGAAGTGTTTGCAGAGATTTTGCCAGGCGACAAAGCCGCATTGGTTCGAAGTTTGCAAACCGATGTGCAAGGTCACAGGCATGTCGTTGCCTTTGTAGGAGACGGCATCAACGATGCGCCTGCCTTGGCTGCAGCCGATGTGGGTTTGGCCATGGCCAACATCAGCGTCGATGGACATCGTGGCGGCACCGATGTGGCCATGCAGGCCGCTGGCATGACATTGATGCGCGGGGATGTTGCCTTGGTTGCAGGTGCATTAAACATTTCTGCCAGAACCGTGGCCAAAATCCGTCAAAACCTTTTTTGGGCCTTTGCCTACAACGCCGCTGGCATTCCGCTGGCCGCACTGGGTTACTTAAGCCCAGTGGTGGCTGGCGCGGCAATGGCCTTGAGCTCGGTCAGTGTCATGACCAACGCGCTACTGTTAAAGCGGTGGCGCCCTTGATGTAAGTCAAGCTTGCTGTGCTGAAGGCTGGGCTTTTTCTGGCATTGACGCTTCGTTCATGTCAGTTGCTTGCGTGTCCACCAAAGCTTGATAAGCCCGCCAAGTGGCGTGTCCTACCCATGGTGCCACAACGATTAGCAGGGGCTTGAAAAAAATCAGGGCAGAACTGACCAACAAGACGATGCACAGTGCCCACACAAAACACACTAGCGTGTTGTTCCAGAGCGCGTTGGCACTTGTAAAAATGGCTTCAAGGGTGTCGCAGGGTCGGTCTAACAGCATGGGCACCGAAACCACCGACAGCGCAAAAGCCAGCGAGGCAAAAACCGATCCTACGCAAAGCCAGACCAACAAAAACTCAATGTTTTTGAGCGACACAATTTGCCCGATCAAACTTTGCATGTCAGGATATTCATGGCTGGCAAACAAAGCAAACAGAACGATGGAAACGCGCACCCAAATGATCATTAAAAACGTCAGGATGACCGCAAAGAACCCAATAGACTTCCAGTTCCGAAACCATGCAGTGGTGCTCTTGATCAAGCTGGCTTTGCCTTCTAGATGCTGTTGGCGAGAAAGATCATAAATGCCTGTGCAAATGATGGGGCCCATCAAAAAGAAGCTTGCCGTGAGACCCATGGTGGCTTTCCAATAGGTGGCATAGATGAATGAAATAATATAAGCCACAAGGGTGAACACCAGACCATAGTAGGTGCCCTTGAACTGCGTTGCGCGCATGTCAGAAAAGCCGTCAGACAGCCATTGAATGGCGCTGAACATGGGCAATTGGGTGCGAATGGTTGCCATGGTGAATCCTCGTCAAAGTGACCTGCAAATTCAAAAAATTCTGCCTTTTGATTCAAGCAGATTTTCAGTGTGTTGCGCAAGCCCCATAGTCAATCGCAACGATTAAACAACAATGTAATGGTCTAGCAACAAAGCGGCAAATAAAGCCGTGAGGTGTATCAAGGAGAAGCGAAATGTTTTGCGTGCCAAATCGTCTGTGTATTTTTTAAACAAAGCGACGGCATAAGCAATAAAACCAAGGCTCAAAATGACAGCACAGACCAAGTAAAGCCATGAGCTCATGCCAAATGCAAACGGCATGAGGCAAGACGCTGCCAGTAAAAAGGTGTACAAAAGAATTTGCAATCTGGTGAATTCGTTGCCGTGCGTGACGGGCAGCATGGGAAGGCCCGACTGACGATAGTCTTCAACTCGGTAGAGTGCCAATGCCCAAAAATGGGGCGGCGTCCACAAAAAGATAATCAAAAATAGGATGGCTGCTTCTGCACCGACTTGCCCAGTCATGGCGGCCCATCCCAATACGGGCGGCATGGCACCTGAAGCACCCCCAATCACGATATTTTGGGGTGTCATGGGCTTTAAAACCAAAGTGTAAACAACCGCATAACCAATGAAGGTTGCGAAGGTTAGCCACATGGTGAGGGGGTTGATCCAGACGTACAACAAGACCGAACCCAAAGCGCACAAAATGACTGAAAAGCCCAGTGCTTGCAGATCTGAAAGCTCACCCCGTGCGGTCGGACGCCATGCGGTGCGGCGCATCTTGGCATCAATGCTTTTTTCAACCAAGCAATTGAAAGCGGCAGCTGCACCAGCCACAAGCCAAATGCCCAAGCTGGCCAATGCCATGCGTTGCCATTCTTCCAAAGTGGGAGCGCCTGGAACAGCCAGAACCATGCCGATCAGCGCGCAAAAAACGATGAGTTGAATGACTCTGGGTTTGGTGAGCGCGTTGTATTGCTTAAAGAGAAGACCAATAATCATTTGTCACTTTTAACAGGAAATTCTGGCAGTTGTTAAGTTACGTGTAAGAGTCCGCTTCATGTGCATAAGAATTGAATAGAAATACGATGAATTGTTTGTCACATGCGATGTGCTGAGCGGGTTTTCGCTAGGTGGCGAAAATGATCTATGTATAATATTTGATTTAAATCAACCACAACAAAATTTTTCACAATGCTCACCATAAGACTCAAATCTTTTGCCTTCATGGCGGCCTTGTTCACAGGTTTGTCTGCATCGTTATCTCATGTTCAAGCTCAAGACTTGAAAGGTGACGTTCAAGCGGGAGAAAAAAAGATTGCCATGTGCATTGGCTGCCACGGCATTGTTGGCTACCAAGCTAGCTTCCCCGAAGTGTACAAAGTTCCCATGATTTCTGGCCAAAGCGCCAAATACATTGCCAACTCATTGGCAGCTTACAAATCAGGCGAGCGCAAGCACCCCACAATGCGCAGCGTGGCATTGGGTCTTACCAACCAAGATGTGGCCGATATTTCTGCCTATTACGAACTTCACAGCAACGCAGTAGCGCCAGAGCAGTTGGCACCGCCATCAGCCAAAGTTGCAGAATTGCTGACCAAAGGCGGTTGTGCTGGTTGCCATGGCGCCAATTACAGCAAGCCGACAACCCCAGACTTTCCCAAAATTGCAGGTCAACACCGCGATTATTTGTACGTGGCTCTTAAGTCCTACAAGTTAGATGGCAAAGCCACTTGGGGCCGCAACAACGCCATCATGGGTGGTGTTGCCAAACAGTACACCTTGGCTGAACTCAAAATGATCTCAGATTACTTGGGTGGACAGGCTGGAGAACTCAAAGTTGTTCCTCAGTCTAAATTCCGTTGAGACCGGTGGGTCAAAGCCAGCACTGCATTTCAAGGATATTAAAGTGAATAAATTGAGTCAAAATTGGAATAAATTGAGCTCTGCCGCTGCTGTTGCAATGGCCAGTGTGTCAACCGGCGCCTTTGCCGTCAGCGACCTCCCGGGCGGCCCATCTGTGCGTCAATTGAACTTGCATTTGCCAGCGACCAAGTTGGCAGAAGATGTCATCAATTTGCACTGGTTCATGATGGCCATTTGTTTGGCAATCTTTGTTGCAGTGTTTGGTGTGATGTTCTATTCCATCTTCAAGCACCGCAAGTTACAGGGGCACAAGCCTGCCCACTTCCATGAGTCGATCAAAGTTGAAATCGCGTGGACCGTGGTCCCATTCATCATTGTGATTTTCATGGCAATCCCTGCAACGAAAACCGTGATTGCCCAAAAAGACACTTCCAACGCAGACCTCACCATCAAGGCGACTGGGCACCAGTGGCGTTGGAGCTACGATTACATCAAGGGCGAGGGTGAAGGCATTTCTTTCATTTCATCCCTCGACAACGAGCACCGCATCATGTCTAACACGGGTGTGACAACAAATGCGCCAAACGACTACTTGTTGAAGGTTGACAATCCTTTGGTAGTGCCTGTTGGCAAGAAAATTCGAATCATCACCACCAGTTCTGATGTGATTCACTCCTTCGCCATGCCCTCCTTTGGTATCAAGCAAGACGCCATTCCCGGTTTTGTACGTGACACCCACTTCCGTGCCGAACGTACAGGCGATTTTTACGGTCAATGCCAAGAGTTGTGCGGTAAAGAGCACGCTTACATGCCTATCCACGTCAAAGTATTGTCCGATGCTGACTACGCGGCGTGGGTCAAAAGCAAAAAAGCCGATGCACCCGCTGCTGAAGTGAAGCAAGCCAGCAAATCAGTGCCTGAGCAAGTTGCTCAAGCTGCTGTACCTGTCAAGAATTGATTGCGTTTAAAGACCGAGGTAAATCATGAGTTCTGTTCTCACACCCCATGGCGCCGGAGCCGATGCACACGCCCACGACGATCATCATGCTGCGCACGGATGGCGCCGCTGGGTTTATGCCACCAATCACAAAGACATTGGTACCTTGTACCTGTTGTTTGCATTCGCCATGCTGATGTTGGGCGGTGTACTGGCACTGCTCATTCGCGCTGAGCTGTTTCAGCCAGGCTTGCAAGTTGTCAACCCTGAGTTGTTCAACCAGCTGACCACCATGCACGGCCTGATCATGGTGTTTGGCGCCATCATGCCGGCCTTCGTGGGTTTTGCAAACTGGATGATTCCTTTGCAAATTGGTGCCTCTGACATGGCCTTTGCTCGCATGAACAATTTCAGCTTCTGGCTGATGATTCCTGCGGCCGTGACGCTATCCTCAACGTTTTTCATGCCTGGCGGTGCGCCTGCTGCAGGTTGGACTTTGTATGCGCCTTTGACCATGCAAATGGGTCCCTCCATGGATGCGGCCATTTTCGCATTGCACATTTTGGGTGCCTCTTCCATCATGGGTTCCATCAACATCATCGTGACCATCCTGAACATGCGTGCCCCCGGCATGACGCTCATGAAGATGCCGATGTTTGTATGGACATGGCTCATCACGGCCTTCTTGCTGATTGCCGTGATGCCTGTTTTGGCTGGCGCCATCACCATGACGCTCACAGACCGTCACTTCGGAACCACTTTCTTTAATCCTGCTGGCGGCGGCGACCCCGTTATGTACCAGCACATTTTCTGGTTCTTCGGTCACCCCGAGGTGTACATCATGATTTTGCCGGCCTTCGGTATCGTCAGCCAGATCATTCCAGCGTTTGCACGTAAGAAATTGTTTGGCTACTCCTCTATGGTCTATGCCACCGCCTCAATTGCAATTTTGTCCTTCATCGTGTGGGCGCACCACATGTACACCACTGGCATGCCAGTGACGGGTCAGTTGTTCTTTATGTACGCCACCATGTTGATCTCTGTACCAACAGGCGTCAAAGTGTTCAACTGGATTGCCACCATGTGGCGTGGTTCCATGACGTTTGAAACACCAATGCTGTTTGCAGTGGGTTTCATCTTCGTGTTCACCATGGGTGGATTCACGGGTCTCATCTTGTCAATGGCCCCCATCGATTTGCAGTTGCAAGACGGTTATTACGTCGTGGCTCACTTCCACTACGTGTTGGTGGCTGGTTCTTTGTTTGCCATGTTCGCAGGTGCCTACTATTGGTTGCCTAAGTGGACGGGTGTGATGTACAAAGAGTCACGCGGCAAGCTGCACTTCTGGTGGTCGCTGATTTCCTTCAACGTGACTTTCTTCCCCATGCACTTCTTGGGCTTGGCAGGTATGCCACGTCGCTACGCCGACTACCCGATGCAGTTCGCCGACTTCAATGCCATCGCATCTGTGGGCGCGTTCTTCTTCGGTTTTGCGCAGGTTTACTTCTTCTTGTTTGTCATCTTGCCCTGCATGATGGGCAAAGGCGAAAAAGCACCCCAGAGTCCTTGGGAAGGCGCCGAAGGTTTGGAGTGGGAAGTGCCTTCACCTGCACCTCACCATACCTTTGAGACACCACCTAAGCTCAATGCTGATGCCACCAAAGTGATCGCTTGATTCACTTTGTACATGCTCACTAACTAAAGACACATGATGCAAACCAACTTGAAGTTGATGAGCAAACTGCTTTTGGTTAGCTTGAGCATGTTTGCTTTTGGCTATTTGCTTGTGCCTTTGTATGAAGCTTTTTGTGAGTGGTCAGGCGTCAATGTTTTGTCGCTGGCAGAACGAGAGGCCAAAGGGTCGATGAACGGTCGAGGCACTTTGCCTGCCAATACCCAAGTTGATCTGTCTCGCAAAATTACGGTTGAATTTGATACCAACGTTCGCGGTCCTTGGCACTTTGCACCTGCCGAGCGCTCCATGCAAGTCAACCCTGGCGAATTGGTCACCGTGATGTTTGAATTTCAAAACATTCAAGATCGCAAGATGTCTGCTCAGGCCATTCCCAGTTATGCGCCTCAGCAAGCGTCATCGCACTTCAATAAGCTTGAGTGTTTTTGTTTCAATCAGTACACATTGGCGCCAGGTGAAAAGAAGCAGTGGCCTGTTACTTTTTACATTAGCCCCAAAATTTCGAAAGACGTTACCACTGTGACGCTTTCGTATACCTTCTTTGAAATAGGCGCGAGCATATGAGTGATCAAATGCAAGCGCCTGTGGCAGCCAGCAAAAGCTCCTTGTTGCGTGCTTTTGTCATGGTTGCGTGGTCTTTCTTTGGCATCCGAAAGGGTGCTGAACACCAACGTGACCTTTCAATGGTCACGCCCGTTCAACTTGTCATTGTTGGCGTTGTCTCGGGTCTGTTGTTTGTCATGTCTTTGGCCCTGGTGGTCTCGTTAGTCTTGAGTTAAGTAGGAGAAAACACAATGAGTGCAAATTCGCACGGCAGCACACCCTATTACTATGTGCCCAGCCCATCACGGCATCCTGCCATGGCTGCTCTGGGTTTGTTTTTTGTCATCGTGGGCGCTGGCCAGTGGGTCAATTCCTCCGATTGGGGCAAATACTCTTTGTTATTGGGCATGATCATTTGGTTGACCACCTTGTACCAATGGTTTGGCGATGCCATCGATGAAAGTTTAAACAGCCAATACGGTGCGCGCATCGACAACTCATTCCGCTGGAGCATGGGTTGGTTCATCTTCTCTGAAGTGATGTTCTTCGGTGCATTCTTTGGTGCGCTTTGGTGGGCACGTGTTCACGCAGTGCCAAACTTGGGCAACGAAGAAAATCTCTTGCTTTGGCCTGACTTCAAAGCAGCGTGGCCTAGTACGCAAGCTGGTGCTACGGCTTCTCCTGCTGGCATCATCGACGCCTTTACCACCATGGGCCCTTTCTGGTTGCCCACCATCAACACAGCTTTGTTGTTGACATCAGGTTTAACGCTGACCATTGCGCACCACGCCTTGCGTGACAACAACCGTAGCAAAACCATCATGTACATGTGGATCACAGTGCTGTTGGGTGTCGCCTTCTTGGTCTGCCAGGGTTATGAGTATGTACACGCTTACGCCGACCTCAACCTCAAGTTGTCTTCTGGTATTTTCGGTTCAACCTTCTTTATGCTGACCGGCTTCCACGGCTTCCACGTGTTCTTGGGCATGATGATGTTGTTGGTGATCACATTGCGCCTGCAAAAAGGCCACTTCACATCCGAAAGCCATTTCGGCTTTGAAGGTGCCGCTTGGTACTGGCACTTTGTTGACGTGGTTTGGTTGGGCCTGTACGTGCTGGTTTACTGGCTCTAATTAGGTGCAATTGCAACAAACGCCCCTTTCAAGGGGCGTTTTTTTTACCTGACGGTGCCAAATTCAGAGGGCTGAATCCATCCCATGGCATATGAGAAGATGATGGCCACGAAAAGGGCGATGGACAAACCAATTCGCCAGGACAAGGCCTTTGCCATGTTGGTTGCCTTGTCTTGTTTGTCGGGTCCGCCTCGAACCATATAAATACCGGCTGCAATCAAGCTGCCAATAATGCCAATAAATACCAGTGCAATTGAAAATTTCATAAACTCATTATCCTTGAAACCGATAAATTTTCATGAAGCTCGTTGAATCACCTCAGTCCAAAGACACTGCCCGCGATCAATCAGGGATGTTTTCACGAATGTGGTTTGTGATTCTCTTCGCAGCATTGCTCGTCTCTGGCATTACATTTCGCATGGGTTTGTGGCAACTTGACCGAGCGCAAGTTAAAGAATCTGCCAATGATTTGACGGTATCTAGGCAGCTTGCGCCTGCGTTGGGCAACCAAGATTGGAATGTGACCGAGCTTCCCGAAACGTGGCTTCAACGCAAAGTCGAAGTAGAAGGGCGTTGGCTGCACCAGTACACCATTTACTTAGACAACCGCGTCCTCAAAGGCGCAACTGGCTTTTATGTTTTGACGCCACTGCAATTGACCAATGGCCCTGTTCTTTTGGTACAACGTGGCTGGGTTCCTCGTGACCGTGTGCGCAGTGACCTCTTGCCAAAGGTTCAGACGCCCGAAGGCCAAATCAAGGTCCAAGGCAAAGTGGTCATGCCACCTTCCAAAATGATGGAATTAGGTGCCGCTGCCCCTGCAAGCGAAGGGTTTGCCGTGCTCAGGCAAAATGTGGACTTGGATGAATTGCGCGTGCAAACCAAATTGCCCATTGTGGCAAGTTTGCTTCAAACGGGTGAACCATCTGAAGGCATGCTGAGAGATTGGCCGCAAGCCATTTCGGGTGCGGACAAAAACCGTGGATATGCGTTTCAATGGTTTGCCTTGTCTTTTTTAACTATATGTTTGTTTCTCTGGTTCCAAGTCTGGAAGAAAAAATCGAATGACTAAATCTCAAGATCCTCGTGACTTGAAGCCTATCGGCCTGACCGTTTACGACCTGCCTTCACCCGAAGCCAGCTCGCTGGAAGCCGCCACCAGAACCCGCAAGGGGCGTTTGTGGTTCTTCTTCTTGGTCATGATTTGTGCTGCACCTGTGGTGTTGTCCTACCTTACCTACTACGTCATTCGTCCAGAAGTCAAAACAAATCATGGCGCCTTGATCGAGCCCCAGCTGCCATTGCCAACATGGTCTGTGACCGACCTCAAGGGTCAAATACTTCCGCTCAGTCAGTTCAAAGGCCAATGGCTCATGTTGGTTGTCGCCTCTGGAAGTTGCAACGAGCAATGTGAACGGCTTCTGTTTGTTCAGCGGCAAGTGCACAAATTGATGAACAAAGCCAGTGATCGAATCGACAAAGTTTGGTTTGTCACCGATCAAACTGTGCCGGCTGAGCCCTTGATCAAAGCCATTGACGGTGCCACGATTGTCCGAGTCAACCGTGAGCAACTTGCACAGTGGTTGTATCCTTCAAGTACCACTACACTTGAAGACCACATTTATTTGATCGATCCCATGGGCAATTGGATGATGCGATTTGCATATCCCAAGGATGCCAGCATGGTGGTCGATATGAAACGAGATTTAGAACGCTTGATGCGCGCTTCGTCTTCTTGGGACAAAGCGGGTCGTTGAAAAATATGAAATCCAAAACCCTTGCTACTTGGCTAGCCTTTTTTCTTGGCCCAATCGGAGGGCACCGTTTTTACCTCATGGGATCTCAAGACATATTGGCCTGGTTCATGCCCATCCCCACAGCGTTGGGTGTGTGGGGCATCAATCGCGTTAAAGAGTTTGGTCTCGACGATCCCCTTAGCTGGGTTTTGTTGCCCATCTTGGGCTTGCACATTGCTGCCTGCTGCCTACAGGCTATTTTGTATGGTCTGTCGACGCCAGAAAAATGGAACGCACGCTTTAATCCAAGCGCAGATCCTGCGGCAGAAGCCGGCCGGAGCCATTGGGGTACAGTGTTTGGCATCATTTTCAGTTTGTTGATTGGAACCGCTGCCTTGATGTCTGCCATTGCTTACAGCACACAAAAGTACTTTGAGTTGACCATGGAGCGTCAAGCCGAAGCGGTACCAACCAAACCCACTCTTTGATCAAGTTCGACACAAATCTCTCAACTTTTTAACGATGAAGCAAAAGCCATGAGCCTCAAAATTGTTGTTTACTCTAAGTCTGCTTGCCCTCAATGCGAGTCTGCCAAAATGTTGCTCAAGACACGTTCTTTGGCATATGAAGAAATCAAAATTGACGACGAAGCCGAGCGCATGGCTTTCTATGAAAAGTGTGGGCCCGCAGTACGCCAAATGCCACAAATCTTTATCAACGACCAGCGCGTGGGTGGGCTGGCAGGTTTGCAAGCAGCCTTGGCTCAATTGAGCCAGTAAATATCAAGCCGGCCAGGTCAATCCTAGTCGTCTTCCCTAATGCGTTCATGCCACGGCCTACCTAGAATCAGTTGAGGCCAGTGCTTATATTTCAGGAGACAGGTTGAACGCGAATCAAATTCAAAATGCCTTGGTCCTTTGCATGATCTTGGGCTACGCTGCCACTGAAATTCTCAGTCGGCGTTACAAAAATACAGTTCACGCAACGGCCAACGATACCAAGCTTGAACTGTTCATGTTCATCAGCTTGCTGGCCATCAC
>VFQS010001819.1_pt1 | contig 18494 bp, 19 predicted proteins | sample 3512361 | NCBI WGS metagenome assembly VFQS01 (sample SAMN10412375, study PRJNA504923) | tailings metagenome | isolation source: Relicate 1 Philex TSF3 active mining | place: Philippines
ACAAACTTTCGGGAAAAAAAGTTTGAGTATGGGTAAATTCTGTGCTTTTCTCCCAAATTATTAATTATTGATGAAGTGATTGGTTGAAACACATAGTCACATAGTATCTAGTTTAATGTAAAGGCTTTTTTAGAAAAATTATTTTTACACATAGCGCTTTGTTATCTATGTTAAATGAAATGCCTTTTTATGTTCTATTTTATCTATGATTCTATGTGTTGAAAAAATTATTTCAGTAAGTTTTTTATTAACCCTAAAATGAACAAAAAGTTTATTGGCTTAAGTGTATTTACACTGGCTACGGCTTTTGCGTATGCTCAAGAATCAGATACGCTAAAGGTAAACAACTTAAAAGAAGTTGTTATTTCGGATACAAAATTTGCGCAAAGCAAAGAAAAATCAGGTAAAATTATTGAAGTGATTACTGCACAAGACCTAGAAGCTAAAAAAGGTCAAAATTTGGCTAATGTTTTGAGTCAGGTTGCGGGAGTTGAAATCAATGGAAATCAATCGTTTAACGGTAAAAACTTAGGCTATTACATTCGTGGTGGTCGTAATCGTCAAGTAGCCATTTATATTGATGGTGTCCCTGTTTCTGATGCTTCAGGAATTAATATCGAATACGATTTGCGTTTGATTCCAGTAGAACAAATCGAGAAAATTGAAATAATGAAAGGCGCTTCGAGTACGTTATACGGAACTGGTGCAGCAACTGGTGTTATCAATATTACTTTGAAAAAATCAGCTAGTAATGATATTTCAGGTAATGCGTACATTACTATGGGAACGCAAAATACTTTGGAAACTTCAAAGACAAGTGCGCAAGATTTCAATCAGGGTTTGTCATTAAGCGGTACTATCAATAAAGTTTCGTATATAACGACTTTAAATAACACCGAAACTAAAGGCATGTCGGAAGCGGCAGGTGAAAATTTTGAAGAAGATACGTTTTCGAGAGTGAATGTGTTGCAAAAAATTGGTTTCAAAGCAAATGACAAATTAAGTTTTGAGGTTTTTGGAAATTACGACCGAATCAAAAATACTTTTGATAATTCGTTTGACGGAATTATTGCTAATGCAGATGATTTGAATAATACTAGTTTATCGGAACAATTTAGAATTGGTTTCTTGCCAAAATACAACTATAATAAAGGTGAATTTGCAATCAATGCTGGAGCTTCAACTATTGATAGAGTTTTAAATATTTCAAATTCGTGGTCCGGAACTATTGATAATTACAATTATTCGGGTAGAAGTGCTTCGATTGATGCTTTCAATAAATACAACTTTAGTAGCCAATTATATTTAGTATTAGGTGCACAATATCAGTATTTTGATATGACACAAAAAGATACCTATACTGATGTGGCTAGAGAAGAAGCCAAGTTCAATTTAATTGATCCGTATGCTACTTTGGTTTACAATTCAGATTTTGGTTTTAATCTTAATGTTGGTTCACGTTTCAATACACATAGCGAATACGGAAATCAAATAGTTTATAATTTCAATCCGAGTTATTCGTTTGAAAATTTACCATTGAAAGTGTTAGCTTCTTATAGCACAGCTTTCATCACGCCAAGTTTATATCAATTGTATGGGCCGTATGGAAATTTAGATTTAACTCCTGAAGAAAATGCTACGGCAGAATTTGGTTTTGAATCGCAATTATTGGATAAAAAATTAACGATTAATGCTGTTGGTTTTTATAGAGAAGAAGAAAATACGTTCGGATTTTTTACAGATCCAATAACGTTTGCTTCAAATTATATCAACATCGACGGAACTTACAATGCAAAAGGAGTAGAAACAAGTGTTCGCTTTACCTTATCTGAACGTTTTAACATTGGAGGAAATTATACATTTACTCAAGTGGAACAACAATTAAACCGTTTGATTCCAAAACACAAAGGAAATGTCGATTTGAATTACAAATTCAAAAGAGGAACTTTCGGAATCAATTATCAATATGTAGATCAAAGAAGTGATGCCTATTACGATTCGAATATTTGGGCAACGCAAGCTGTTAATTTAGCTGCTTATCAGTTAGTTAATTCGAATATTTCATATGAATTATTACCAAATCGTTTGCGAATTTTTGGAGCAGTAACCAATATACTTAATGAGGATTTCCAGGAATTAATTGGATACAACACAAGAGGAAGAAACTTTAAATTAGGTTTAAATTTTCTATTTTAAATAAAGTTAATTGTTTGATTTTAAAAGGTTTTGATATTTTTTTATCAGAACCTTTTTTTTATTTGTAACAAAATTAAATTACATTCGTCTTCATTATAAACCAACCAATTACTATGAACCAAAACGAGTTTGTACAAATAATCACTCCTTTTAAGGATAAGTTATTTCGTTTAGCGAAGCGAATGCTCGTAAGTACCGAAGAAGCAGAAGATGCTACTCAGGAAGTAATGGTTCGGTTATGGAATAAAAATGATGCTTTAGCGCAATATAATAGTGTAGAAGCTTTAGCGATGACGATGACCAAGAATTATTGTTTGGATCAACTCAAAAGTAAAAGAGCTTCGAATTTGCAAATTGTACATAACAATTATCAAGACAAGCAAGTGAGTGTAGAAACCCAAATAGAGCATCAAAATACGTTGCAATGGGCAGAAAAGTTAATGAACGATTTACCCGAACAACAACGATTAATATTACAACTAAGAGAAATTGAAGAATATGAATTTTCGGAAATTGCTCAAGTATTAGAAATGAATGAAACAGCGGTTCGAGTAGCTTTATCAAGAGCACGAAAAACCTTAAGAGAACAAATAGAAAAAACACATAATTATGGAACTCAAGTTAGTTGAACAATTATTGGAAAAATACTTTCAAGGAGAAACTACAATAGCAGAAGAAAAACAATTAAAGGCCTATTTTTCTTCCAATGATGTGGCGCCACATTTGGCAAAATATCAATCACTATTTGGTTATTTTGAAACACAAAAAGGAACGCAATTCGAGCAAAAACTTCCATTACAACCTAGAAAACAACGTAATGTAAAATGGATAGGTATTGCAGCAAGTTTTGTTGTACTTTTTGGATTGGCAACCTTCTATTTTTATCCATCCGAACCTAAACATGAGGATTTAGGAACGTATGATAATCCAGAAGAAGCTTTTATTGCTACACAAAAAGCTTTGTTAATGGTTTCAGAACAAGTAAACGTTGGCATGGAAAGTGTAGCTTATTTAAATGAATACGAAAAAACAAAAAAAACAATTTTTAAATAATAAGAAAAATGAAAAATTTAGTAGTAGTTATAGCATTTTTAATGGCATCAATTTCTTCCTATGCTCAAAATACAGCATTCGATAAGTTTGAAGATAACCCATTGGTTCAATCTGTTATTGTTAATAAAACAATGTTCCAAATGATGAGTAAAGTAAAAGCTGATCCAAAGGATAAAGAATTACAACAATATTTTAACTTGCTTAAAAAATTAGAAAATTTAAAAGTTTTTACAACTAGCAATACAAAACTTGCTGCAGAAATGAAAGCAACTGTGAATAGTTATTTGAAATCAAATCCGCTTGATGAATTAATGCGTGTTAACAATGATGGTAAAACAGTAAAAATTTATGTAAAATCAGGTGCTAACGAAAACATAGTAAGAGAACTTTTAATGTTTGTTGAAGGTTCTAATTTGAAAGATGCAGGAACAGTGGTTTTATCATTAACAGGAAACTTTAGCCTAGATGAAATTTCTATGCTAACCGAAAAAATGAATTTGCCTGGTGGTGACGATTTGAAAAAAGCTTCTAAAAAATAAACCATGAAAAAGTTTCTGTTACTTGTTTCAAGTGTGTTTTTACTTTGGAGTTGTGAAGATAAGCCAACGCTTCAAAAGTATTTTGTAAAGAATACGGAATCACCTAAGTTTATTACATTAGATTTAGCTTCTAATATTATTAAAACAGATAAAGTTACTTTGTCCGAAACTGAGAAAGCGGCATTAGAATCTTTCGATAAAATGAACATTCTAGCCTTCAGAGCTGATTCAACTGATATTACCGGATATGATAAAGAAATCAAAGAAGTTAAAGCTATTTTGAAAGATGAAAGCTATCAGCAATTAATGAAAGTAGGTTCTGGAAATGATGGAGCAGCTATTTATTTCGTTGGAAATGATGACGAACATATTGAAGAGTTTGTAGTTTTAGCTGGAAAGAAAGAAAATGGTTTTGCAGTAGTTCGTGTTTTAGGAAACGATATGAATCCAACACACATAATGAATATGTTGAGTTTACTCCAAAAATCACAAGTGGATATGGAGCAACTGAAACCTTTACAACAACTTATGAAATAAAAAAATTCCCGCATTTGCGGGAATTTTTAATTTTTGAAGTATTTCAAAGGAACGATTAACATTCCAAAACATTCTCCGTGTTCTTTTCCTATATGTTTGTGATGCATTTTGTGAGCACGTCTAACAGCCTTAGCATAACGATTGTTTGCATTTCTAAACAATTTAAATCGTTGGTGAATAAAAATGTCATGAACTAAGAAATAAGCTAATCCGTAAGCAAAAATTCCTAATCCAATTGCTAATCCTATTTCTAGTATATTGTGCTGCCATAATAAAAAACAACCAATACTCACAACAGCATAAAAAATAAAGAAAGCATCATTACGTTCAAACCATGAATCGTGATCCTTTTTGTGATGATCGGCGTGTAAACTCCATAAAAATCCGTGCATGATATATTTGTGACTAAACCAAGCCATGAATTCCATGAAGCAAAAAGTGGTAAAAAAAACTAAGATATGTATCCACATAATATTTTAAATTTCAATAATTAATTTTCAAAGTCAAGAACAAGTTCAAAGTAAATCTAACATCCATCATCTAACATCCATCGCCCATCAAATAATATTCAATCTATATTTGACGTAACATCTCGCCAATAATTCTACCTTTTGGTAATCTGAAACTCGAATTCGAGTATTTTTGATTTCTAAAGAAGGTGTTTTTTTAAGCTTTTTCAATAATTTTTTATAATATCTGTATGCCGTATATACTCCAAATTTAGCTTCTAAAGGTAAGTTTTTAATTCCTTCATAAGCCGCTTCAAAATCACTTTCGATATCAGCAATGATTTCTTGTTTTGATTTTTCATCTAAATGATTCAAATCGGTATTAGGGAAATAAGTTCTACTTAATTCTTCAAAATCTGCTTTTAAATCGCGTAGGAAATTCACTTTTTGAAAAGCCGAACCTAAACGCATAGCTGAATCTTTTAATTCATTGTACTTTTCATCATTTCCGTTTACGAAAACTTTCAAGCACATTAATCCCACAACATCAGCTGAACCATAGATATATTCTTGATATTCTTCTGTTGTTTTGTATTCACTTTTGCTTAAATCTAATTTCATACTTTTCATAAAAGCATCAATCATTTCCTGTGGAATATTATATTTATTCACAGTATGTTGAAATGAATTTAAAATTGGATTTAAGCTAATTCTTTGAGATAGCGCTAAACTTAATTCATTTTCAAATTGAGAAAACAAGGCTTCTTTATCGTAATCGTGAAAAGTATCTACAATCTCATCCGCAAAGCGAACAAAACCATAAATGTTATAGATGTCTTGTCGGATACTAGGAGCCAACATTTTTACAGCAGATGAAAATGACGTGCTGTACGCTTTCGTTACTTTTACGCTACAATCAAATGAAACGTTATCAAAAATGGACTTCATACTATTGATACTTTTTTATTAAATCGGCAACTAATTTTCCTGAAATTAAGGACGGCGGAACTCCCGGTCCTGGTACGGTTAACTGTCCAGTAAAATACAAATTTTGTACTTTTTTACTTTTCAATTTAGGTCTTAAAAAAGCGGTTTGCAATAAGGTATTCGCCATACCATACGCATTCCCTTTGTACGAATTATATTCTTTAACAAAATCATTCACGCAAAATGATTCTTTAAAGATAATATTATTTTTCACACTTTGATTAGTTAGTCGTTCTAATCGTGTTATTATTTTTTCAAAGTATAATTCTCTTAATTCGTTTGTATCTTCTAATCCAGGAGCTAAAGGAATTAAAAAGATTCCTGCTTCTTTTCCTTCTGGAGCTGAGTTTTCATCGGTTTTTGATGGAAAACTTGCATAAAACAAAGGCTCTTCAGGCCATTTTGGATTATTATAAATAGCTTCGGCGTGAATATCGAAATCTACATCAAAGAATAATGAATGATGTTCTACGTTTTCAATTTTCTTATCAAACCCAACATAAAATAGGAGCGAAGAAGGAGCAAATGTTTTGTTTTTCCAATATTTCTCAGAATATTGACGATATTTCTCATCCAATAAGGTTTCTGAATGATGATAATCGGCACCACTTAGAATTACATCTGCTGTGATAATTTTATTATTTACTAATAAACCTGAAGCTTTTCCATTGGTAACATCAATTTTCTGAACATTAGCATTGGTTTCGATTTTAACACTTAATTCTTTTGCCAATGTTTCCATAGCCAAAATTACCGAATACATTCCATTCTTTGGATGCCAAGTTCCCAAACCAAAATCAGCAAAGTTCATGAAGTTGTAAAAAGATGGCGTATCGCTTGGTTTGGCACCCAAGAATAAAACCGGAAACTCTAAAATTTGAACCAATTTCATGTTTTTGAATCGTTTTCGAACATCTTTTTTAATGTTACTGAAAAATTGATTCACTTTTTTTGCTGTTTCTAAAGTAATTAATTCGAATGGAGATTCTCCTGGGCGATATACCAAATCTTTAATAGCAATATCATAATTGCTTTTAGCTTCCGCCATAAATTGCTCTAGTTGTTTTCCACTTCCTTTTTCAATAGATTCGAAGGTTTTTACAATTTCTGGAAGATTATCAGCAATAGTTACAAAATCTAAATGTCCAAAATAGACTTGATATGCAGGTGAGAGCTTAATTAACTCATAATAATCGGAAGGTTTTTTGCCAAAGTCAGCAAAGAAGCGCTCGAATACATCGGGCATCCAGTACCATGTTGGACCTATATCGAAAGTAAAGCCTTCCTTTTTAAGTTGACGTGCTCTTCCTCCTATGTTACTATTTTTTTCGTAAACAGTTACCTCGTTACCTTGTTTTGCTAAATAGCAAGCTGCAGCTAGCGAAGAAAATCCTGAACCGATTATGGCGATATTTTTACTCACTTGTTTTTATTTTGTTTAACAAAAATAGTAAAATAGTTAAACAAAACAAATCTTTTTACAAAGTATTTGAAAGTTCTTCTATACTATTAAATATATGTACGTTATTTTTTATGACTTTGGATGATATCGATTGCGTCATTCTGCCTAATAATAACAATTCATGGTTGGTGTTTTCAATAAGTTTCGATTGAATATCAATCATGTAATTGTCAATTTCTTCCTGATTTGGTTCAACAGTTAAATAACTTACAAAAGATATTTTTTCGTAAGAATTAATTAAATCTAACAAGCTGTCAGTTGGAATACTTTCTCCTAAATAAATAGTTTGATATCCTTTTAATAAGATTTCGTAATTCAAATACATGAGTCCAAGTTCGTGAACTTCGTTTAATGGTAGAAATAGAACAAAAACTTTGTCAGTTCTTGTAGGTTCTTGTATTTGTACTTTTTCTGTATTTATTAAAAGTTTTTGTTTGATTAAGTAACTAATGAAATGTTCGTGTGCTGGAGAAATCGTCTCGGTTTGCCAAAGAAATCCAATTTCTTGCATCAGTGGTATGAAAACGGTATAAAATACTTCACGAAATGATTTTTCACTCAATAATTGATTGTAGGTATTGAAAAACAAAGATTGATCAAAATTCATCATCGCCATTTTGAAAGTACTAATAGCGTGATTTTTTGCACTTTTTTCTGAAATGATATCGTTAGCAAGTTGGTTGATTTGTTCTTGCGTTAACGAACCGATTTTTGAAATTTTGTAACCATAATTATGAAGTAAAACTATGTTTAATAGTTTTTGCAAGTTCTTGATATCATAAGAACGAATATTAGTATCCGAACGCATTGGTTCTAATACATTATAGCGTTTTTCCCAAATACGAATCGTGTGAGCTTTTATTCCTGAAAGATTTTCTAAATCTTTAATGCTGAAAACATTCTTAACGTTGTTCATTTCTCATTTTATTTTTGTTTAACAAAAGTAATAAAAAAAGTAAACAAAAAAAGTGTTTGGGTAAAAAATGTTTAACGATAGTTTGAATTTGGTTAAACAAAGAAAAAAAAGGGAGTAGAATTAAGGGTAAAATTGAAATAAAAAGTGACCAAGGAGGGGACAAAACCCCCTTACTTCATTAAATCTTAATTTTTCTAAACACTTGTAAAGTATTGTAAAATATATAAATTGTAAAACAGCCAAAAACAAGTAAGAACAAATAAATAAAGATTTTGTTTCCTAAATGTTTTCTAAGTAATTTTTTTTGTTTACTTTTGATATGTTCAAATAGGTTACAAAATGGCAAAATCAATATTTTTTCTACAAAGCGATAAGTCGCCAGCTAATATTTACATTAGATTTTCAATAGAAAATGGAAATGTTTTGAAGCGAAAAACAGGCTTTTCAATAAACCCAAAAGATTGGAAAAACTCATCTGTTAAAAAAAGACCAAAGGCTAAAACTGAAGCTTCAAGTAAAAATAAATTGGTAGCAATTTATAAACCTGGTTTGCCAAATGATAAAAGTCCAGAATCAAGAAATTTGAAAGCAGACTTAAATAATATGTCTAATTTTATTGGTAATGCCTATAATAAAGCTGTGAGTTTAGGAACTGAACTAAATGGCGAATGGCTCCAGGATCAAATAGATATTTTCAACAACAAGAAACCAGTTCTTGAGTTAGATGTATTAACTAATTACATTCAAAAGTACATTGACGGAGCACCTTATAAGAAAAATCAAAAAAAACAAACGGGATTAAGTAAAGGACGAATTCAAAACTTGAAGTTATTCAAAAATACTATTGAACGTTATCAAAATGAAGTATTCAGAGGCAAAAGAATTTTGATTAAAGATGTCAATATACAATTTGTTGAGAATTACAAAATGTGGTTATTTAATCAAAATTATTCTATCAACTATGTAGGAAAGAATATTGCAAACATAAAAACAATTTGTAACGATGCTTTCAAAATAAATATTGAAACTTCACCTCAGCTAAAAAATATTGAAGGAATTTCCGAAAGTAAAAAGCCAGAACAGGTAATCACATTATCAGAAGAAGAGCAAGAAAAAATAAAAGAAGCTACTTTGATGCGTGAAGCTTTAATCAATGCGAGAAAGTGGCTTTTATTAGGTTGCCTTATTGGGCAGCGCGGAAGCGACTTGTTAAACATCACTGAGGATAATATAACAGAGAAAAACGGCATTAAGATAATCGAACTAAAGCAGCAAAAAACAGGCAAACTTGTTGCAATTCCATTAAATGATGATGCAATAGAAATTATTGAGAGCGGAATGCCTTATAAAATCTCTTTAGCTCGATTCAATGAATATATTAAAGACGTTTGCGAGATAGCAGAAATTAACGAAATAATTACGGCCAAAATCAAAGTAACAAGTAAAAAACCAATGGAATTGAAAACACTTGAAAAATTCAATTTCATTACTTCTCACGTTTGCCGTAGATCGTTTGCGACCAACTTTTACGGACGTATTCCAACTCCTTTTTTAATGAATGTAACGGGTCATGGCACAGAGCGTGTGTTTTTAGATTACATTGGAAAGACCACATATGATAGCGCGTTCCAAATGCATGAACTCATGAGCAAATTAAAGCCTAAAGAAAAAACGTCACAGCTTAAGGTTGTAAGAGAGGCAAAGTAATTTTAAAAAAAAGAATAGCATTTGTATAATATGTTATTTAGTTGCAAAATATGTTATTCAAAAAAAAATTAAAAAAGTAATAATAATTATTACTTTATAATAAAAATTATTACTCAAAAACTTTAAAATCAATTCATTATGAAAACACTTACAACAAAAGAATTAGAGACAAAACAACAAATTGAGAAATTAGAAAAAAGTATATTAATCCACTTAAACGATTTTTCGGGTGAAGTTGGAACTTTTAAGTTTTTTATAAAAGATGCAATTGAAATGAAATTACATGCATTTATGTCAAACGATTACCCTTACAAAAAGCCAGATGCAAAAGAGTTTAGCGATATCATGCACAATATAGATATGTTAAAAGAAGTATTTGAAGCAATGCAAAAAATACAGCATTTAGAAAGTGAATTAGAAAAAGAAGCATAGTTATTAACTGATAATCAATAAATAATGGCAATTAATCTATATGATTTTCACGATATTATAAGAGAAACCTATAATGAATATGTTTCCAGATACGAAATTGACTTAGTTGATTTTAAAAATGAATATGGAGCCGATTCAGAGCCAAAATTTATTGAATATCAACGCGTTTATTTAAGTAAAATGCGAGATTACATAATTGAGAATCTAAGCAAAATCGATAATGAAGACTTAGATTCTCAATTTTATCATGACAAACTTCAAGAAGCACTTTCTGATAACAAAAAGATGTTTCATTTTCTTAACGTAAGATTAAACCCTATGAATTATATCCAGGACCAAAAAGAGAATACTTCAAGCAACTATTTATTTGGGTATTTTAATGATTTGAATAATGGTTTAGTTTCTAAATTAGATATGATCAATTATTTAAAATCTTACAATAGTATTGAAGAGTTTGAAGCTTTGCTTGAAGGCATCGAGGATTTTGATAAAAAATACTATGCTGATAATTTAGTTTATAACCAAAACAAAGGCGACCTTACTGAATCATTCACAACTTTTAAAGAATTAGTTTTGAGTAAAATTGATGAGTTGAAAAATAGTCGTTTATCAACTGATTTAAAAGCCGTTGTTAGTAAAGATAAATTTCCACACAATATTTTTAGAGACTACGATTCGTTTATAAAATTTGAAACTTATGTTAAAAATCATATTGTAGTCTTTTACACAGATTTTTCGTATCTTAAAAAAAGAATGGAAAAAGAGGGTTTTATACTAAGAATAACTGATTATGATTTTGCGGAATGGTTGTCCCAACATAACTATATTTCAAGTAATGATTATGATTCTTTTATTAACAAAGGTAAGTTTTCAGCTAAAGCTTTTAGTGTTAATAGAGAAAACAACTTCAATAACATTTTCTTTTAATAAAATTAGTTCCCATTTAGGGAAAAAAAGCCCCAAAAAGGGGTAATTGTGTCGACTAATTTTGCTCTGTAAACTTAAAACCAGAGCATTATGAAAGATGGACGAATATTTTTAGAAGGCTATACTCTTGAGCAACTTGCAGAAGCTTTAAAGCCATTAGTGCAACCAAATGCACCAGTACAACCAACCTCAACAGAAGACGATTTATTATCACGTGACGAGGTTTGTACTCTTCTTAATATCAGCAAAACCACATTAAACAACCATACCAAAGCTGGCAAACTCCAAAAGTATTGCATTGGTAATCGTGTTTTATACAAAAAATCGGAGGTTTTAGCGTCTGTTCAATCTATTAGTTATTAATCTTATGAGTAATAGTAAACAGCATAAAACTCGATACGCTAAATCTGAAGCAGTTAAAGCGGCCGAAGATTTCATTTTTGAGCGCAAGAAACAGCGTTTTCCATCATTTCCATATCCTGTAAAGGATAAGTATTCAGATAACACTTCAAACGCTCTCACAAAGCTTGTGATTGATTTTATTAGAGCTAATGGCTACCATGCCGAAAGAGTCTCAAATCAAGGGCAATATCGCGACAATTCTAAAATTGTAACAGATGTTTTAGGTAGAAAACGAAAAATAGGGTCTGGAACCTGGACCAAGGGGCAAGGAATCAACGGAACTGCTGATATCCATTGTATTATCAAATCAAAACCCGTAATGATTGAAATCAAGTTTGGTAGTGATCGACAATCCAAAGCACAAAAAGAATATCAAAAATTCATTGAATCTTCTGGCGGGATTTATTTAGTAGTTAAAACATTCGAAGATTTTTATAACTGGTTTAATTGTGAAGTATATGGAAAATAACAAAAAATCATTCATACTTCATTTAGATAGCCTTTGCATTTTAGATGACATGACTTTAGAACAAAAAGGAATTCTATTTGATGCAATCTACAAATATCAATTAGGCATTGAGGTAGATTTAGATTTCGGTATGAAAATGGCATTTGCGCCTTTCAGGAATCAATTTATTAGAGATAATGATAAATATATTGAATTCTCTAAAAAACAGTCTGAAAACGGCAAAAAAGGAGGTAGACCAAAAAAGCAAAATGAGCAACAAGAAAACCCAAAAAACCCAAGCCTTTTTGAAAAACCCAAAAAAGCCTATAATGATAGTGTAAGTGTAAGTGATAGTGAAAAGGTTAATGATAATGAAAGTGATAATGAAAAAAAAAATAAAGATTTAGTCGAAATTGAAAATTTCGATGTTGTTGAAGTTGATTTTAATTATAATCATTGTCAAGTTTTAAAATTTGAAAGTCCTTCTTGGCTTGAATCAGTTTCAATGCAGCAAAAAATTTCAGTTGAAGAAATTCAAAAAAAAATAGATGAATTCGAATTGTTTTTGCGTACAACTACTACAACTCACAAAAATAAAAAGGACTTTATCAATCACTTCATTAATTGGTTAACGAAAAAAAATCAAATCGAAAAAGACCAAAAAGCACCCGGGAAAAAACTTTTTAGGTTTGATTATCAAAGCGCAACTGAATCATTTCATAAGAACAGACCGGATTTAATTTCAAAAAACGACTAAAAAAATTTACCTAAAAAAATAATTTAAAATCATTCTAAATAATAAAAATCATGAAAAATCCAGACGAAAATCAAACACCTAAAGAGATTCAAAAAACAGTTGAAGAAGCTTTTTTCAATGAATCCGAAACACAAAAAAGTAAAAAGAATTCAGAAGGCAAACCAGGGCCGAAATCAGAAGAAGAAAAACAAGCTGAAACAGTTATTAACAATATATAAACAATCACACACCATGGAAAAAAGAATTTTAATCAAAGAAGATCTTCATTTATTCAGACAAATTGCAACCGATTTAAAGCAATTTATGCCAGTTCTAAACGAAATCAAAGCAAGTTTTGAAGGTTTAGAAATAGGAGCTTTCACAAATGAAATCTTTAAAGAAACCGTTTTGTTAGGTCCAAAAAAGTACATAGAAATTTATGTAAAAAACCTTAATAATCAATTAGATAAGTTGGGTATTACAAGCTCTGTTATTCGTCAAAATGCAATCAAAGATCATGAAAATGTAATTGAAAGATTCAAAAAAGCGGTTGATAATGCAAAGCGTTTTCAACCGGAAATTTATTCTGCAAACCGCGCGAAATTAACATTAAAGTTTATTTCATTTCAAGGTGGTCTTTTTATAATCTCTAAAGAAGACAAAGAAATGATTTTGGAGACTTTTTGTAGAATTTATTTAGATAATGATCAAGAAATTGAAATTCTGGAAACTGTAAAAAAACTACAAGAAGTTTTTAATCAATATATGGAAATACTGGATAATTCAGGAATTAAACATTTTAACAAGTTTTTATCGTTGGGTGATGTTTTTGAAATTACTCAAGAAGGAAAAGCGGAAATAAAAATGGAAGGTATTAAAAGTATTTACAGCTGGAAAAAAAGATATGAAGCCTACATTTTAGAGAGAAACGAAAAAAATCAAAAGCGAATTGATGCTCAAAGAGTATAAGGCTCTAAACTAAAGTAGATTAAAAATAGTTTCAAAAGTTATGGCAAATACAACAGGAAAAAAGTTTGGAGGCCGTCAAAAAGGAACTCCAAACAAGGTTAACTCCACCACCGCAGAAACAAAACAGCTGCTTCAAAATGTAGTTACCAAACAAATTGAAAAGCTTGAAACTACATTGAGCAAGTTGGAGCCAGTAGACAGAGTAAACGCATTATCAAAGTTGCTTCCGTACATTTTACCGAAGCAACAAGGCGTTGAAATTGAGGTCAAAAATGATAGGGTTCGTACATCTGAGGAAATAGATAAAGAACTACTTCAGTATAAAAAATTACTAGATAAATATTACAGTTAAAAAAAGTATCATGAGAAAACATAAAGATTTTAGCGATGCTGAGGTTTACCAATTGGAAAAGCTTTGTTTAGAAAAGTTCCAACAATTTGAATTTGAACCGATTGATTACGATAACAAAGAAAATATTGTAATCATTAAAAATCCAGAGTTTGAAAGCCTGGTGAATACGTTTTACAAAGGACGTTATTTGATAGACGAAAACGGAAATATTCGAATGAGTTTCTTCATTTTCAGTTTATTGAAAAATAGATTTTTTCCAAATAATCAAAGTGTTACTATCAATTACCCAAACTGGGAACAGGAAAGGGATTTGAGAGTTAAAAGTGCGCAATATAAGTTTTTTGTAACGGCTTTGTTAGTACTTGAAAGAGAGCTAAATAAGGAAATTATCGAACTATTAAACCAACAAGGATTTAAAGTAAGAACTTATTCAAAAAAGAGTTTCAACTCTGATATTCAGAAAATAAGAACTCATGCAGAAGATTTACTAAAGGAAATTAACCCTAAACTAAACTAATCATGTCAGGAGGAACGATAACCAGAAAAGACCTCATTACTGATGAAGGTTTAGAGTTTGGTAAAGAGTACGCTAAAAACATAAATTTAGCAATTGAGGCCAACAAAGAGCTTATTGAATCAGCAAAAGCATTAAATGTACTTGCTGGCCAATATCAAAAAATCGGAAATACTCAACAATATACGGCATTAAAACAACAGGAAACCTTAGAAACAACTAAGGCCATGAATGCAATAAAGTTAGAAGTAGAAGCGATAAAAGCAGCCGAAAAAGCAAAGCAGGAATCACTTAGAACTCGAAAATTAGAACTCGATGCCATAGCAAAAGAGGAGGCCGCTAAAAAGCGAAATACTAAGCTAACCATTGAGGAACGTGTAGAACTGGAGGCAAACAATAAAGCATTGAAGCAAGCCGCCAGAGAAAAACTCGGTTTAGTTGGTGCTTACGATAAGTTGAACGCCAAAAGAACAGAAGCAAAGAACCGATTAAGAGATTTAATTGCAGTTGAGGGAGAAAGTTCCAAATCGGTTAAAATTGCACGTCAGGAGTTCGAAAAACTTGATTCAAAGGTTAAGAAAGCGGACGATGCCGTTCGCGACTTTACTAAAAACGTAGGGAATTATCCAAAATTAAATGCTTTTGCTGGAGGTTTAAGAAATCTTGTTGGAGCATTTGGATTTTTTGGAGGAATAGCAGCAATAGCTTCAGTTGTAAAAGGAGCTGTTGGAATTGTTAGAGAATACGAAAAAGAAATCGTAAACTTAGCCGCTGTAGCTGGAAAATCAAGAAAGGAAATTAAGCCATTAGAAGACCAAATTAGAAATGTTGCAAAAACATCTATTAATGGAGCAACGGATGTTGCAAAATTAGCTTCTGAACTAATTAAGCTTGGTTCTACAGAAACTGAAGCAGCTGCTTTATTAAAACCTATTGATGATTTGTCGGTTGCTTTAAGAGCTACGGCAGAAGATGCAGCTGGATTAGTTAAAGGTTTGCTTAACGCATACGGAGAAGGAGCAGACCAAGCCGCACGTTATACGGATGTTTTAGCTGCTGCTGCAAATAAAACTTCATTAGATTTTAATGGTTTGCGAGATTCTTTATCATACTTAGCACCAGTTGCAAAATCACTTAACTTATCATTAGAAGAAACTACTTCTATCATTGGTATTTTGGCTGATAACAACATTAAAGCAGAAAGTGCTGGTCGTTTAATGGCTACGTCTTTTACTAGATTAGCTACTAACGGAATGACTTTAAACCAAGCTTTAGATCAAGTAAATAAAAAACAAGCAGAAGGAGCGGACCAATTAGAAGTACTTTCTTTAGCTGGAAAATTATTTGGTGCTGAATCGGCAAAACTTGCCTTAATTTTAGCAAATAATCGCGATAAAATGGCAGGATTAAATGAAGAGTTTAAAAATTCACGAGGTAGCTTAGAAGAGTTGACAAATAAACAATTACAAAGTTTAGATGCGAGATTAAAACAGGTTGATTCAGCATGGGAAGATTTTGTTTTGAGTATTGAAGACGGGCAGGGAGTTATTGGTTCTTTTGTGTCTGATTGGCTCGCTGGTTTTGCAATGCTATTAGACTATTTAACTGAATTAAATGATTCATGGGAAGAGCTACAAGATAAAGCAGAAAGAGCCGGTAAAGCTGAGGGGTTAAAAAGATTTCAAGAATCAATTTCTAACTATAAAGAAGCTGGAACTACAGAAGCAAATGCTTTGAGTTTAACTTTACAACAAGCACAACTTGAACTTAATAAATTCCAAAGCGAACTTGATAAAGCAAATAGCAAGCTTAAAGAATATGAAGGTCAAAATTTCTTTGCTGGTGTTTTTGGAGGTGGTTATGATATGGAAGCATTTTATAATGAGGAGGTTGTAAGATTGACAGCTGCAAAAGCAAAACAACAAGCTATAATTGACTCAGCAAATAAAAAAATGAGTAAATCAAATGAGGAAAAGCTTGAAGCAGAAAAGAAAATCACTCAACTATCTGAAGACGAGATAAAAAAACGTAATGATGCTGCTGCAAAAGCAAGAAAAGAATATTTGGAAAAATTAAAGCAATCTGATGACGACGAATTTGCTTTATTAAAGTTCAGAGCCGAACGCAATATTGAAATTAGTGATGAAATTGCTGATAATGAAGCGGAATCAATCGAAACTCGTATTGATGCTTATTTGAATGCTCAACAAATCGAAATTTCTTTAGCGGAACAGACAGCAGCTTATAAATTGCGTGCAATTTCTCAATACAATGATGAAGTAAGAGATTTAACGAATGCCGAAATTCAAACTCTTATCAATGGCGGTCAGATCAAAAAGCAGTTAACAAAAGATGAGGTTTTAGTTCTTGAGCAGTTGAAGGCTCAAAAAGAAGACCTTGATAAAAAAGATTTGGCTAATCGTCAAAAGATAGTTGATTCTATTGTTGAGGTTGAAAACAAAAAAATAGCTTCATTATTAAAACTCAAAGACACCGAGTTAAACAATAAACTTATCAAGGAAAATGAATATTTCAGTGAGGAATTAAAAGCCTTGCAAGGTAATCAACAAGCGATTGAAGATGCAACAAAAGACCATGAGGAGCGAGTTAAAAAGATTAAAGAAGATGCTTTAAAAGAAACACTTCAAAATCAAATCGATGCTCAGAGAAAGCTTTTAGAAAACACCCAACTATCAGCTGATGTAAGAGCTGATATTGAAAACAAGCTTTCAAAATTAGAGTTGGAATTGAACCAGATAGGAGTTGATTCCGCATTAAAATCTAATGAAGAAAAATTAAAAGCAGAGCAGGAGTATTCTGAAAAAATAAAAGACATTGCTAATCAGTTAAAAGACGCTATTATTGATTTAACCAACTCAATTTTTGATGCAAAAATTCAGAGTATTGATAATGAAATAGCCAGAAATGTAGAGTACTATTCAAGACAGTTAGAACTTGCAGGAAACGATCAAGCTCAAAAAGATTTAATTCAACAAGAAGCCGAAAAGAAACGTCGTAAACTTGAAGATGAAAAACGAAAAGAGCAACAAAAGCAAGCTATTTTCAATAAAGCAAATCAAGCCGCTCAAATCACTATTTCTACAATTGGAGCTGTTATGTCAGCTTTGCGAGACGTTCCAAAATTTGACTTTGGTATTTCTGCTTCTGCTTTGGCTGCTACTTATGCAACAATTGGAGCGGCACAATTAGCGGCTGTATTAGCGATACCGATTCCAAAATACGAAAAAGGAACTAAAGGCAAACCACACAAAGGAGGTCCAGCACTTGTTGGAGAAAAAAGAGCTGAAGTAATTCAAGAACCCGGAATGAATCCGTATGTAATTGATAGGCCTACAATATTGAATTTGAAAAAGGGAACTGAAGTAACGCCATCGATTGACGAATGGAACCGATTACAAAGAGCAGCGGTATTGGCGAGTTTAGATTTAGAGTTGAGCAAATCAAATGCTTATCAACCAGTTAATCAAAATTACGATATGCAACTTTTAGAAGCCAAAATTGAAAATGGAATTGAAAAAGGTTTTAGAAAAGCTAGAATCACAATCAACAATAATCAAAAAGGCATTGATTTAGCTCATGAGTTATGGAAATTACAAAATCAAAAGTGGGGTTAAAACAAAAGAGGGAACTTATAAAAGCTCCCTCTTTTTTTGTTCAAATAGTATTACACTGGCATGTGTGATACTTCCACAAATATAGTAATAAGTTTTTTAGGATAAAAGATAAAAAATCAAGTCTGTTGACTAAATGTTTACTAAAAACCTTTGAAACGCTAATAAATACGTTATAATCGTGACCAAGGAGGGATTTGAACCCTCACGCCCTTACGAGCACCACCCCCTCAAGA
>VFQS010001820.1_pt1 | contig 18494 bp, 20 predicted proteins | sample 3512361 | NCBI WGS metagenome assembly VFQS01 (sample SAMN10412375, study PRJNA504923) | tailings metagenome | isolation source: Relicate 1 Philex TSF3 active mining | place: Philippines
AGGGCAGCTTGAGGGCGACATAGTCACCTTCCTTGGCCATCACCTGGGCGCTGGCGCCGGCGGTGCGCACCATCTGGCCGCCGCGGCCGGCATAGAGCTCCACGTTGTGGACGCTCGAGCCGAGCGGGATGGCCGAGAGGGGCAGGGCGTTGCCGTTCTCGATCGGGGAATCCGGGCCGGACACCACGCTCTGGCCCACCGTGACGCCGGCGGGCGCCAGGATGTAGCGCTTCTCGCCATCGGCGTAGTAAAGGAGCGCCAGGCGGGCGTTGCGGTGCGGGTCGTAGTGGATGGCCGCCACGCGGGCGGGCACGCCGTGCTTGTCGCGCCGGAAATCGACGATGCGATAGAGGCGCTTGTGGCCACCGCCGCGGTGGCGGCAGGTGATCACGCCGCGGTTGTTGCGGCCCTTGCGGCGGTGCTTGGCCACCACCAGCCCGCGCTCACGGCCGCGGCCGGTGATTTCGCTGAAGTCGGTGACGACCAGCGTGCGGGTGCCGGGGGTGTTGGGCCTGTAGTTGCGAATAGCCATGACGTTTCAGGCCCTCAGGACTCAGGGAACAGCTGGATGGCGTTGCCTTCGGCGAGGCGCACCACGGCCTTCTTCACCTGGGCACGCTTGCCGGCGAAGCGTCCCACCCGGCGGGTGCGACGGGGAGGATTCATGGTGCTCACGCCGATCACGCGCACATCGAAGAGGCTCTCGACGGCGGCCTTGATGTCGGGCTTGGCGGCCCGGTGGTCGACCTCGAAGGTGTACTGATTCAGCTCGAGGGCACGGGTGGCCTTCTCGGTGATCAGCGGGCGACGGATCACATCCGCCAGCCGGCCTGCAAAACGTTCAGCCATCGCCGTAGACCTCCTGAATCTTCGCGAGTGCCTCGACGCTCACGACCAGCTTCCTGGCGTTGAGCAGATCGAAGACGTTGAGCTGATCAGCGGCGATCAGCTTGACCTTCTCGAGGTTGCGCACCGAGAGCTTCACGGCTTCGGTGGCGTTGTCGAGCACCAGCAGCACCTTGGTGTCGGCCTCGATGCCGAAGCGGCCGAGGGCTGCGGTGATCTCCCGGGTTTTCGGGGTTTCGAGGTCGCTGCCGAACCCCTTCACCACCGTGATGTCCTCGATGCGGCTCATCAGGGCGGTGCGCAGGGCCAGGCGGCGCTCCTTGCGGTTCATGCCCAGCTCGTAGCTGCGGGGCTTCGGACCGAAGACGACGCCACCGCCGGGACGCAGGGGGGTGCGGATCGAACCCTGGCGGGCCCGGCCGGTGCCTTTCTGCTTGTAGGGCTTGCGGCCACCACCGGCCACCTCGGCGCGGGTGAGGCTGCTGGCGGTGCCCTGGCGGGCATGGGCGAGCTGACGCACCACGGCGCGGTGCATCAGGTTGGCGGCGGAGGTGGGCTTGGCGACCTTCAGCTCAAGGGAGGCGCTGCCGCTCTCCTTCCCTTGCCAGTCGCGGATGACACAGTTGGCCATGATCTCTCTCCTCAGTTCGCGGCTTTGCTGCCCACCCGCTTGGCCGGGCGGATGTCGAGCAGGGCGCCGGGCTTGCCGGGGACCGAACCCTTCACCACCAGCAGGTTGCGCTCAGCATCCACCTTGAGGATGGTGAGGCCACGGGTGGTGATCTGCTTGCCGCCGTAGCGGCCGGCCATGCGCTTGCCGGGGTAGACGCGGCCCGGGGTGGTGCCGGCGCCGGTGGAACCGGGTTCACGGTGGTTCTTGGAGCCGTGGCTCATGGGTCCGCGGCTGAAGCCATGGCGCTTCTGGTAGCCGGCGAAGCCACGGCCGATGGTGTCGCCGCTGACGTCGACCTTCTGGCCGGCCTCGAAGGCGGACACCGTGATGGCCGAGCCGAGCTCGAGGCCCTCGATGGCGTCGACGCGGTATTCGCGCAGATGGCGCAGGGGCTCAGCGCCGGACTTGGCCAGGTGGCCGCGGGCCGGCTGGTTGACCAGCTTCTCGCGGATCTCACCGAAGCCGAGCTGCACCGCGGTGTAGCCGTCGGTGGCCGGGCTCTTGAGCTGGGTGATGCGGCAGGGGCCGGCCTCGATCACGGTGACCGGGATGGACCTGCCCTCGTCGTCGAAGAACTGGGACATACCCAGCTTCTTCCCAAGAATGCCGATGGACATGAGAGGGAGAACAACGCCAGCTGGACAGCCGCCTGTCCATGCCGCAAGGCATCGACGCGGACCGGATCGGGACGGGGCGCCCCACCGGACCTGACGGCGGATGCTGAATTCGGGGAATCGCAGGCGGTTCGGCGGCCGATCGACCCGGGGGTGAGCGGAGCAGAACCAGGAGCTAGCGAGGCGAATCAGCGGGCTGGGACTTGCTCGGTTCCGGGGCCCGGAGGCGCCTGGGGCGACTCGTGGGCAGGATCTGGGCAGTATCCCGACGGGTCCGCAGCGCGGGGCGCTGCTGATTCCGTACTGGCCTGGAGAGGTTGTCGCCAGTGACAACCCCTGCGCCGCGTTCTGGAGGCCCGGCTAGCGGACGGGCACAGATCATCGGCACAAGCAGCCACAGTACCTCATGACCTGTCACATCCGGCTGCGCCGTTCCGACAGCCTCCGCACCGCTCCTGCCAGACTGCCCCCCAGCTTCCCGCCCGTTCCGATGCCCCTGCTGCTCTCCGGCCGCGGATTTCGCAACGACCTCGAGCGGGCCGGGGCGCTCGCCCTCTTCGCCCCCCTCGAAGGTGGCGCCGAGACGCGCCTGCTGCGCCGCATGAGGGCCGCCGGCTACCGGGCCCAGCTCAGCTCCGCCCGCGGCCTCGGCGATCCCGAGTCGTTCCTCTTCCGCCTCCACGGCGTGCGCCCGCCCCACCTGGGCCACCAGAGCGTGGGCCGGGGCGCGGCGGTGGGCGAGGTGCAGCTGGCCGCACCCCTGCTGGGCCACCTGCTCGATGGCGATGCACCCGTGCTGCTGTGGCTGCTCGAGGGCCAGGTGCTCTCCAGCGCCGAGCGCGCCGCTCTCATCGCCCTCACCCGGCGCGAGCCCCGCTTCCGTGTGGTGGTGGAGATGGGCGGGGCCCGGGCCCTGCGCTGGCAGCCCCTGGAGCAGCTCCCCTGAATCCCCGCATCGCCGGGCTCGACCCGGAGGCGGCCCTGGCCTCCGGCCGCTGGGTGAAGCTCATCGGCGGCGCCGGCAACCAGGACCTGGCCGCCCTCGAGGATCTGGCCGGCATCTACGCCCTGGCCGGCGTTCACTGCATCGATGTGGCGGCCGATGACGCCGTGGTGGCCGCCACCCGCCGCGGCATCGCCTGGGCCGCGGCCCGGGGTGCCGCGCCCCCCTGGCTGATGCTCAGCCTCAACGACGGCGCCGATCCCCACTTCCGCAAGGCCTGGTTCGATCCGGACCGCTGCCCCGCCAGCTGCCCCAGGCCCTGTGAGCGGGTGTGCCCGGCGGATGCGATTCCGGCCGGCGGGGCCGGTGCCGCCGCTGGTGCGGCCGTTGGTGCCTCCGGGGTGCTGCCCGAGCGCTGCTACGGCTGCGGCCGCTGCCTGCCCGCCTGCCCCCTTGGCCTGATCGAGGAGCGCCAGCAGGCGCTGGCGCCCGAGGCGGTGCCCCCCCTGCTGGCCCGGCTGCGGCCCGACGCCATCGAGATTCACACCCGGCCCGGTCGAGCCGTTCCCTTCGCCGAGCGCCTCGCCCAGCTGGCGGCGTCGGGCCTGCCCCTGCGCCGCCTGGCCGTGAGCTGCGGCCTGGAGCCGGCGGCCGGCGAGGCGGCCCATGCCGCTGCGGTGTCGCCGGAGCGGCTGGCGGCCGAGCTCTGGCAGCGCTTTGCCCTGCTGCGGGCGGCGGGCCAGCGCCCCCTCTGGCAGCTGGATGGGCGGCCGATGAGCGGCGATGTGGGCGCGGGCACCGCCCATGCCGCCGTGCGCTTGCTGGAGCGGCTGCGGCCCCAGGCACCGCCGGGCCCGCTGCAGCTGGCCGGCGGCACCAACGCCCACAGCCTGGCGCTGCTGCGGCGCCAGCCGGGGCGCCGGGGCGGGGCCGCCGGCGTGGGCTTCGGCAGCGTGGCCCGCGCCCTGCTCCAGCCCCTGCTGGCCGAGGCCCAGGGCCGTGGGATGCGGTTGCTGGATGCGCCCGATCTCTGGCCCCGGGCCCTGGCCCAGGCCCAGGACCTCGTGCACCCCTGGCTCAGCCCCGACGACGCCTGAGCAGGCCCTCAGCCGGCCGGCAGCAGCCGCACGGCCGCCGCCCGCAGGGCCTCCTCCGACCAGGGCTCCACGGTGGCGAGGATCCACAGGTCGAAGGCGGCCGGGCGGCGCAGGCTGGCGCACTGCGCGAAGCCGGCGGCCCGCACCGTTCCCTGCAGCACCGAGCGGGTGAAGCCGCAGCGGTGGGCCATGTAGAGGTTGCCCGCCGCCATCGAGGCCCGGTGGCCGTAGAGCATGTCGAGGGGGGTGATCGGCCCCATGCCGCTGGTGTAGGCCGGCTCCACCAGCCGGTCCTCCGCCACCAGGGCCGCCACCGCCTGCAGGTCGGGGCAGGTGATCAGGGCCACCCCGCCGGGCCGCAGCACACGCCGGAACTCGGCCAGGGCGGTGGGTACCTCATGGGCGTACAGGTGCTCGAGGTTGTGGGAGGAGAACACCGCATCCACCGAGGCGTCGGCCACGGCGCCGAGGTCGGTGAGGCTGCCCACCAGGTCGGGGGCCACGGCCGGGTCGATGTCGAGCCGCACCTCCCGCCAGCCGCTGCCGGCGAAGGGGGTGCGGTCGATGCGCTTCGGACCGCAGCCCACGTGCAGCAGGGTGCCGTGCTCGGGAAGGGCGTGGGCCATGGGGCGGCGCTGGTGGCGGGGGTGGGCCAACTCTGGCTGGCGCCGGTGCGGCCCGGTCGCTGCCGGCGCCGTCTCCGTCCCCCGTCCCGCCCGCGGCTGCCGCTAGAACGGATCCCCAGCCGGGAGCCTGCAGCCCTGCGATCTCCAGCACCACCCGCGCCCCCCGCCGGCGGAGCGTCGCGGCCCCAGCGGGTCACCGACGACCTCGATCGCCTCCTGGCCGTGCTGCCGGACGCGGTGCAGCGGGGCCTGGCCGCCGCCGGTGATGGCGATCAGCTGCTGGAGGTGGTGCTCGATCTGGGCCGGCCGCCGGAGGCCCGCTTCCCTGGCCGCAGCATCGATCTCGATGCGCGCCCGGTGGCCCGTGAGGACCTCGCTGCCGTGATCGGCCTCCTCGGCGCCTTCGGCGGCGATAACCGCGCCGGCATCGAGCGCACCCTGCACCGCATCAGCGCCATCCGCAACCGCACCGGCACGATCGTGGGGCTCACCTGCCGCGTGGGCCGGGCCGTGTTCGGAACGGTGGCGATGGTGCGGGATCTGATGGATTCCGGGCAGTCGCTGCTGCTGATGGGCCGCCCCGGCGTGGGCAAAACCACCGCGCTGCGAGAGATCGCCCGAGTGCTGGCCGATGAACTGGGCAAGCGGGTGGTGGTGATCGACACCAGCAACGAGATCGCCGGCGATGGCGATATCCCCCACCCCGCCATCGGCCGCGCCCGGCGCATGCAGGTGGCCCGGCCGGAGCTGCAGCACCAGGTGATGATCGAGGCGGTGGAAAACCACATGCCCGAGGTCATCGTGATCGATGAAATCGGCACCGAACTGGAGGCCCAGGCGGCCCGCACCATTGCCGAACGCGGCGTGATGCTCGTGGCCACAGCCCACGGCAACGAGCTGGCCAACCTGGTGAAGAACCCCACCCTCAGCGACCTGGTGGGCGGCATCGAATCGGTGACCCTCGGCGATGAGGAGGCGCGGCGGCGGCGCAGCCAGAAAACCGTGCTGGAGCGTGCCGCCGAGCCCACCTTCCCGCTGGCGGTGGAGATGCACAGCCGCCACCGCTGGCTGGTGCACGGCGATGTGGCCGGCACGGTGGACCTGCTGCTGCGCGGCCTGGCGGCCCGCCCGCAGGTGCGCGAACTGGGGCCCGACGGCCTGCCGCGCCTGCAGGCCGTGCAGGATCTGGAGGCCCTTCCGCCCCTGGCGCCCGGCGCCCCGGCCGCGCTGCGGCCCGAGCCAGTGCGGCCGCTGCGCCAGCGCCAGGTGCCCCCGCCCCTGCCCGATCCCGCCGCGCCCCCCTCCGCCGCGGTGCTGGCCCTGGATTCCCCGCCGCCGCCGCCCCCCGCGCCCGTTGCCGGGCCGGGGCCCCTGCGCCTCTGCGGTGTGGGCCTCTCGCCCCGGCTGCTGGAGGAGGCGGTGCGGGCCCGCCAGCTGCCCGTGCAGCTGGTCGAGAGCGTGGACCGGGCGGAGGTGGTGCTCAGCCTGCGGGGCCAGCTCGGCCGCGATCCGGAGCGTCGCCGCCGGGCCCAGGAGCTCGGCCTGCCCATCCTGGTGATCAAGGCGCCCTCCCTGCACCAGGTGCAGCGGGCCCTGGAGCGGCTGCTGGAGCGCCGCGCCGATCGCCCCCCCGCGGCGGCGCAGGACGCCGGCGATGCAGCGGCCGCGGCCCAGCTGGACGATGCCCACGGCGCCCTGGAGGAGTGCCGCCTGGCGGTGGAGCGGGTGGTGCTGCCCGAGGGGCGGCCGGTGGAGCTGCTGCCCCGCAGCGAGCGGGTGCGGGAGATGCAGGCGGAGCTGGTGAGCCGCTACCGCCTGCGCAGCGCCGTGTTCGGTCGGGGCAACCAGCAGCGCCTGCGGGTGTTTCCCGCCTGAGCGCGGCCTCTGGCGGTGCCCGGTTGACGGAGGGCCCGGTGCTGTGGGTTACTGATCTGGCACCGGTGAACGCCGGCGCGTTGGGCCGTCGCCAAGCGGTAAGGCAGCGGGTTTTGGTCCCGCCATTCCTAGGTTCGAATCCTAGCGGCCCAGTTTTTTCCTCCCCACCGTGGCCTCCAGCCCCCTGCTGGTGTTCGATTTCGATGGCGTCCTGGTGGACGGCATGGAGGAGTACTGGTGGTCGGCCCGCCAGGCGGCCCTGAGGCTGGCCCCTGGCCTCACCCTGCCGGAGGCCGTGCCACCCGCCTTCACCCGGCTGCGCCCCTGGATCCACAAGGGCTGGGAGATGGTGCTGCTGGCGGCGGAGCTCTCCCGCGGTGCCGCGGCCCCCGCCCTGGCCACCGATGGGGCCGCAGACGGGCCCGCCTACGACGCCCTGCTGGCGGCGGCCCTGGCCCACTGGGGCTGGAGCCCGGACACCCTGCAGCGGACCCTGGAGCAGGTGCGCGCCGAGGCGATCGCCGGCGATCGGGAGGCCTGGCTCGGGCGTCACCGCTTCTTCCCCGGGGTGGAGGAGCGCCTGCGTGGCCTCGGCGCCGAAGGCGCCGACTGGAGCGTGCTCACCACCAAAGGCGGCGCCTTCGCCGCCGAACTGCTGGCGGCCGCGGGGCTGCGGCCCCGGGCCGTGCATGGCCACGAGCAGGGCAGCAAGCCCGAGGTGCTGCTGCGGCTCGGCGCCGAGGGCCGGCCCCTCTGGTTCCTGGAGGATCGCCGCCCCACCCTCGAGCTCGTGCGCCGCACCGGCGGCCTCGAGGCCGTGCGCTGCTACCTGGTGGCCTGGGGCTACCTCGCCCCCGGCGATCGGCAGGGCCTGGAGCCGCTCGGCATCCGCTGGCTGGAGCCGGAGGCCTTCCGCGCGCCCCTGGCGGCCTGGCCCTGAGCCGCTAGAGTACGGCCGTACTACACGCAGCCGAGACGCTGGCCTCCCGTGGTGGCACTGGTTCTCCAGAGGTCGCAGGATGGCCCCGGTCCTCCGGGTCTCCCCTGACCGGTGCTCCCTGAGCTGTCCGCGGCCCGTCCCATCGCTCCTTCCTTCATGCCTGCCGATCCCAAGGCCGCCGCCTCCTCCTCCGCCGCCTCCGCCGGCGATGCCAAGGCCGCCGCGGAACGCGACAAGGCCCTCGGCCTGGTGCTCAATCACATCGAGCGCAACTTCGGCAAGGGCTCGATCATGCGCCTCGGCGATGCCTCCCGCATGCGCGTGGAGACGATCAACACCGGCGCCCTCACCCTGGATCTGGCCCTGGGCGGCGGCTATCCCAAGGGGCGTGTGGTGGAGGTCTACGGGCCGGAGAGCTCCGGCAAGACCACCCTCACCCTCCACGCCATCGCCGAGGTGCAGCGCCGCGGCGGCGTGGCCGCCTTCGTGGACGCGGAGCATGCCCTCGATCCCGTCTATGCCGCCGCCCTGGGGGTCGACATCGAGAATCTGCTGGTCTCCCAGCCGGACACCGGCGAGATGGCCCTGGAGATCGTCGATCAGCTGGTGCGCTCCGCCGCCGTCGACATCGTGGTGGTCGACTCCGTGGCCGCCCTCACCCCCCGCGCCGAGATCGAGGGGGAGATGGGTGATCTGGCCGTGGGCAGCCAGGCCCGCCTGATGAGCCAGGCGATGCGCAAGATCACCGGCAACATCGGCAAGTCGGGCTGCACGGTGATCTTCCTCAACCAGCTGCGCCAGAAGATCGGCGTCACCTACGGCAACCCGGAAACCACCACCGGCGGTAACGCCCTCAAGTTCTATGCCTCGGTGCGGCTCGACATCCGCCGCATCCAGACCCTCAAGCGCGGCACGGAGGAGTACGGCATCCGCGCCAAGGTGAAGGTGGCCAAGAACAAGGTGGCTCCTCCGTTCCGGATCGCCGAGTTCGACATCCTCTTCGGCCGCGGCATCAGCACCCTGGGGTGCCTGCTCGATCTGGCTGAGGAAACCGGCGTGGTCACCCGCAAGGGCGCCTGGTACAGCTACGACGGCGACAACATCGGCCAGGGCCGCGACAACACGATCACCTGGCTGGAGCAGAACCCGGAGCAGGCCGAGGTGATCGAACGCCTCACCCGCCAGAAGCTCTCCGAGGGCTCGGAGGTCACCGCCAACTCGATGAAGCCCCTCGCCGCCGCCGCCAAGACCGCCGCCCGCCAGGGCAGCGCCACCGCCGCGGCCGCCACCGCCGCCGACGCCGGTGCGGAGGAGATCGAGGAGCTGGCCACCGCCGGCTGAGCTGGCCACACCACAGCCGGCTGAGCCGGCGAAGCAGCAGCCGGCGAGCTGAGCCGCCTCAGCGGCTCAGCCGCTCACCCCACGGCGGCCGCGCGCCGCCGGCCGGGGCGACGGGCCGGTTGCGCTGCGGCGGGCGCGGCGGTGGAGGCGGAGGTGGTGGCAGTGCTGGGCTCGGGCTTGGCGGGTTGCTGGATCATCGCCACCACCTGCTGCAGGGCCTGGATCGCTTCGGCGCCTTCGAACTTCACCAGTTCGTGGCCGTCGCGGGATTCCACCCAGCTGATGCCGAAGTCGGACACCATGAACCGCACGACGTGGCGGTCGCCGAGATCGGCGACGAAGGAGGCGCCGTGGCCGTCGCGGCCGTCGCCGCACACGTAGCAGGTGGCCGCCAGGCCGGTGGATCGCAGGGTGGTGGCCAGGGCCTGGAGGCTGAGCACCAGGTCGTGAACCATTGCGCGGTACTGCTCCGCCAGACGGAAGAACACGGCGAAATCCGCGAGGGTTCCCCAATCCTAAGGTTTTCTTCCGTTTTGGTGTGAGTACAAGTGCTCAGGTGTGGGGATTCCCACGCCGGGGCGTGCCCTCCTCAGCCGTCGGCCAGGGTCCACCAGCCGGCGGCGGGGCCGATGAAGCGCACCACCACCCAGAGCAGCACCAGGCCGCCGATGCCGATCCAGGCCCCGCGGGTCGTCACCTGCATGAACTGGTCGGCCTGGCCGCGGGTGAGCGGCAGCCAGCTCACCAGCCTGGGCGTGGTGTCGGCGGGGCGCTCGCTGGCCGGTTTGCGGATGCGCGGCGGCAGACCCCGGGCGGCGCGACGCTTGGCTTCCCCCATCGGAACGGATCAGGACTGGCCGCAGGCTAAGGCGATCCCTCAGCCGGGCAGCAGGCGCGACAGCTGAACCCAGGGTTCGAGCGCGCGCAGCACCTGCCGGCCCCAGCTGCGGGCCCGCAGGCGTCCGTCCAGCACCGCCAGCCGGCCGCCGCTGCGGCGCAGGCCGGCCAGGCTGCGCTGCAGCCGGTTGAGGGCCTCGGGCAGCAGCAGCTCCCGGAACCAGTCGCGGCCATCGCGGCGCAGGGCGCCCACCCGGGCCGCGGTGAGGGGATCCTCCAGGCCGGCGATCGGGAGCAGCCCCACGATCAACTGGCAGGGGAGCGGCAGCCGCGCCTGGTGCTCCAGCCACCAGCTCCAGCGGCAGCACAGCACGCCGTTGCTCTCCGGCGCGGTGCTCTCGTGGGTCACCCGGCTGCCGAACTCCGCCGCCAGGCCGCTGGCCAGGCTGCGGCGCAGCCCCTCGTCGTCCACCAGCACCACGCTCAGGCCCGCCTGCCCCAGCACCAGCCGCCGCGCCTGCTCGAGCAGGTGCTCGCTGTAGTGGGGACTGTTGGGCAGCGGCTGGCGCAGTGGCGCATACAGGGGCAGGGGGTCGGCCAGGGGCGGATCGCCGAGGTCGACGGTCACCGCCGGGCGGAGCCCCAGGGTTGTGTTGCCCAGCTCGCCGCAGAGCACCGCGCCCCGGCCCGCCAGCAGGTCGCCGAGCTGCTGCAGCGGCTCCAGGGGCTGGCGCAGCAGGCGCCACTGCAGCTGGGCCGGCTCCAGCTGGGCCCAGCTGCACCAGCCGGGGCCGCCGCTGGCCAGCCAGGCGGGCCAGGGCCCGGGCAGGGGGCCCGCCAGCTGGAGCAGGTGGCGCAGCGGGGCCTCGTCCTCCTCCGCCAACGGCAGCCGCACCCGGGTGGCCGCTGGCTGGCTCAGCAGGCGACGGCTCAGCCGCTCGTGCAACTCCAGCAGGGCGCTCTCCAGGGCCGGCTGGGCGCGGCGCAGGCTGTCCCAGTCGGCGGGGGTGATGGCCTGGCCCATGGCCTGGCGCAGGGCCGTTTCCAGGTCCTCGGCCTCGGGGATCACCAGCTGGCGCGCCCCCAGCCGGCCCGCCCGCCAGGCCTCCAGCAGGCCGCGGTGATCGAGCAGCCAGAGGTGGGCATCATCGGGGGCCTCCGGGCCCTCCCAGCAGGGCAGCCGCAGGCCCACGGCCTGCAGGCGCGGCCACTCCACCTGCAGCAGCCGATGCCGCAGCGGCTGGCTCAGCACGAGGGCCAGCGGCGTCTCGCTCAGCGCCATCGGCACCAGCAGGCCGATCCACCAGCCCGGATCGCAGCCCGGGGCCAGCCGCACCAGGGTGTGGTCGCCGCGGCGCAGGCTGCGGCCCACCAGCCGGCTGAGGGTGAGGTGGTGCGGCCAGGCCTCCTGCCCTTCGCGCTGCAGGAGCTGCTTGAGCTGTCGGTGGGCGCTGGCTTCCAGCATCGCGAGATCGTAGGAAGCTGGCAGCAGTGGCACGGCAGTGACGATGACAGCCCTGTGGCGGCGGCAGCCGGTGGGGATCGTGGGCCTGGGGCTGATCGGCGGCTCCCTCGGCCTCGATCTGCAGGCCCGCGGCGCCGAGGTGCGCGCCCTGGTGCACCGGCAGGCCACCGCCGAACGGGCGCGGCAGCGGGGGCTGGCGGCCCAGGTCGACACGGATCCGGCGGTGCTGTGCGGCTGCGGCCTGGTGGTGCTGGCCCTGCCCCTCGACCGGCTGCTGGACCCCGATCCCGCCCTGCTGGCCGCCCTGCCCGCCGAGGCGGTGCTCACCGATGTGGGCTCCGTGAAGGCGCCGGTGCTGGAGCGCTGGCAGCCCATGGCCGGCAGCCGCTTCGTGGCCTCCCATCCGATGGCCGGCACCGCCCGCGCCGGGGTGGAGGCGGGCGAGGCGGGCCTGTTCCAGGGGCGCCCCTGGGTGGCCACACCGGCCGCCGACACCGACCCTGAGGCCCTCGCCGCCGTGGCGGAGCTGGCCACCGCCCTCGGCGCCCGCTGGCTCACCTGCGCCGCCGCCGACCACGACCGGGCCGTGGCCCTGATCTCGCACCTGCCGGTGCTGGTGAGCGCCGCCCTGCTGCGCAGCGCCGATGCGGCCGCCCTGGCCGTGGCCGCCGCCGATCCCGCCGCCGCCGCGCTGCCCCGGCTCGTGCGCGAGCTGGCCTCCTCCGGCTTCGCCGACACCACCCGGGTGGGAGGCGGCAACCCTGAGCTCGGCACCCTGATGGCCCGCTCGAACCGGTCGGCGCTGCTGCCCGCCCTGGCGGCCTACCGCGAGGCCCTGGCCGCCCTGGAGGCCCGCGTCAGCGAGGCCGCCTGGCCGGAGCTGCAGGCGGAGCTGGAGGCCTGCCAGCGCCTGCGGCCCGAGTTTCTCTGATCCAGCCCCTCTGATCCCCTGCCCGAAGGCCATGGACGATCCGATCCTGTCCGTTGATCTGCTCGCCTTCGAGCGCGGCGACGAGGCGCGCCGGCGGGGGGTGGTGGATGGCGTGCGCCGCAGCCTGGCCAGCGGGTTCGTCACCAGCCGCACCGACCTGAGCGAGGACCTGCTCGACACCGCCTACGGCATGCTCGAGCGCTTCTTCGCCCTCGCCCCGGAGCAGAAGGAGCGCTTCCGCCAGCCCGGCTGCCGCGGCCAGACCGGCTACACCGGCCCCCTGGTTGAGACCGCCGCCGGCAGCCCCCTGGCCGACTGGAAGGAGATGCTCAACTGGAGCCTGCCCCTGCCGCCGGCCCATCCGCTGCGGCGCCGCTACCCGGGGGTGTATCCCGAGCCGCTGCTGCCGGAGGCCGTGGTGCCCGGCATCGGGGCGGTGCTGGCTGATTTCCACTCCGCCGTGGCCGACCTTCAGCGCCGCTTCCTGCGGGTGGTGGCCCTGGCCCTGGGCTGCGCCGAGACGTTCTTCGACGCCATGACGTGCGACAGCCCCACCCTCACCCGGGCGATCCGCTACCCGCCGATGGCCCAGGCGCCCGCCGGGGGCCATGTGTGGGCGGCTCCCCATGCCGACATCAACCTGATCACGGCCCTGCCGCGGGCCAGTGGCCCCGGCCTGCAGGTGGAGGTGAACGGCCGCTGGATCGACGCCAGGCCGCCGGCGGGCGAGGTGATCCTCAACAGCGGCCTGATGCTGGAGCGCCTCAGCAACGGGCTGATTCCGGCGGGCTGGCACCGGGTGGTGGCCCCCGCCGGTGCCAGTGAGGGCCGGCTGAGTGTGGTGCAGTTCTGCCATCCCCGGCCCTGCACCAGCCTGGCGCCGCTGGCAAGCTGCATCAGCCCCTCCAACCCCCAGCGCTACGACGGCATCACCGCCTTCGATGCCCTGGAGGAGGTGCTCTGGCGGATCCAGCTGGCCGAGGTGTGAGCCGCGCCGGCGACCGATAGCGTGACCGTTGCACGCTTCGCGGCCCCGATGCCCCTGCACCGTCTGCGGCCCCTGCTTCCCGCCCTGGGGGCCGCGCTGCTGCTCGGGCTCGGCTGCCGCGGCCAGTCGCAGCCGCCGGCGGGCTCCGCTCCCGCTCCCGTGCCTGCCCCGGCCGCCCCGGCCGCCTCCCCGGCTGCGGCTGCGCCGCCGGCGCTGCCGGCCGATCCGGCCCTGCCGCGGATGGCCGATGGCCGCCATTACCCGCTGGTGCCGGCCGATGACGCCGCTCTGGCGGCCCTGCTGGCACAGCTGGAGGCGGCGGTGCGGGCCCCGTCCACCCCGGAGGCGGACCTGCCGGCCCTGGCCCACCAGCAGCAGGTGATCTACCGGGTGCTGTCCCACCGGGCCAATCGGGCCGCCCGGGTGCGCGCCGCCCTGCCTGCTTCCTGGCATGGCGTGTTCGATCGCCACATCCGCGCCCGCCGCGCCTTCGTGGCGATGCACCGGGCCGATTCCAGGCCCACCCGGGTGCCGGCCTGGCGGATCCGTCGGCCCGAGGCCCCCGAGCGGCTCCTCGGCCACTACCGCGCCGCCGCCCGGGCCACCGGCATCCCCTGGGAGGTGCTGGCGGCGGTGAACCTGGTGGAGAGCGGCATGGGCCGGATCGATGGCGTCTCGGTGGCCGATGCCCGCGGGCCGATGCAGTTTTTGCCCAGCACCTGGGCCGAGCCCGGCATCGGCAAGGGCGGCGACATCCGCGATCCGGAAACGGCGATCCACGCCGCGGCCCGCTACCTGGTGCGCCGCGGCGGCCTGCGCGACATCCGCCGGGGTCTCTGGGGCTACAACAACAGCGACCTCTACGGCACGGGCGTGCTCGAGTACGCCGCCCTGCTGCGCCAGGACCCGGCCGCCTACCGCGGCCTCTACCACTGGGAGATCCACTACGCCGCCGCCGGCGGCGACCTGTGGCTGCCGGTGGGCTACGACCAGCCCCGGGCGCTGCCGGTGGCCACCTATCTGCGCCAGCAGCCGGCCGCGGCGCCGCCGCCGGGCTCCTCCGGCTACTGAACCGACGCCAGGTCGCGTCCCAGCAGCAGATCGCGGGCGCCGTTCAGGGCCTGCATCCGTGCCACCGCGCCGCCCCGGTCGGGGTGGTGTTCGGCGGCGGCTTGCTTCCAGGCCCGGTTCACCTCCTCAGCGCGCAGCCGGCCGCTCAGGGGCAGGCCCAGCCGCTGGCGGGCCACCACCGCCTCGTGTTCGGGGTGCTTGCCCAGGGGCAGCCGATCGGAGCTGCCGTAGCCCGAGCCCCTGCGGCGCTTGCCCCGGCCGCCGCCGGATCGCCCCGGGCCGCGGGGGCTGCCGAAGCCGCGCGAGCCGCCGGCCTCATCGCCGGATGGTTCGTGCCGCTGCCGCGCCGCCGGGCTGAGGATCAGACCAGGGCGGAGGGAGGGGGTGGACATGGCGGCAGGGCTTCGGCGCTCCCAGCATCCCCCAGCGCCGGCGGCGGCTCGCCGATGGCCGGCCGGAGGCTGCGGCCGCGGCCGGCCAGCAGCTGCCGGCAGGCCATCAGGGCCGACTGGCTGACCCCGGCCGTGCCCTCGCCGGGGTGAATCGAATCGCCGCAGAGCCACAGGCCCGGCAGGGGGGTGCGGCTGGCCAGCCCGAACGGGCCGAAGCGGGAGGGGTGCTGGCCCAGGCCGCCCACGTAGCCCCAGGGCCGGCCGGTCCAGCCGGCGAAGCCGCGGGGGGTGGCCACCTCGCCGTGCAGCCAGCCGCCCCGGCCGATGCCCAGCAAGCGCTCCAGGCCGGCCTCGAAGCCCGCCAGGGCATCCGCCTTGCGGGCCTGGTAAGCCGCTTCATCGCCCGTGAACCAGGGGCGGGCGGCGGTGAACACACTGGCGATCACGGTGGCCTGGCCCGCCGGTGCCCGCCCATCCCCCTCCTGGCTCACCGACACGAACAGCGGCCCCGGCTCCTGGCGGTGCAGCTGCAAGTGGCCCGGACAGTCGGCCGGCAGGTGGCGCCGCTCCACCGCCCCGTAGAACACCAGCGCGCCGGAGGGCTCCGGCAGGTTCGCAAGCCGCCGCCGGTAGCCCGGTGGCAAGGCCTCGCCGAGCAGGGCCGGCAGGCCCTGGGGGGGCAGGCTGACCACCACCTCCTCGGCCTGCAGCACCAGGGGCCGGCCCGCGGCATCGGCCACCTCCACCCGCCAGGGCGCGCCGGGCCGGGCCGGCGGCCGCAGCCGCTCCACCCGGTGCCGCAGCCGCAGCTCCCCGCCATGGAGGGCCAGCGCCTGCTCCAGCCGGCGGGAGAGCTCCTGGATCGACCCCTCCAGGTGGAAGAGCCCCAGGGGCTCCTGCACCATGGCCAGCACCGTGGCGCCGTAGAGGGCGGCGGTGCGGTCGGCCGGTTCCTGGGAGTAGAGCTTCAGCTGCAGGTCGAGGAAGCGGCGCAGCCGGGCGCCGGAGGCACCGCCGGCGCAGCCGCACCAGCGCTGCAGGTCGGCGATGGTGGCGCGGCTCAGCAGGCCGCAGGCCAGGTTGGCCGGCTCCAGGGCACCCAGCAGCTGCTGCAGGTCCCACCAGCTGCGCGGCGGCAGCACGGGATCGCGGCCGGCGAAGCGCCAGTTGGCCGCATGGATGGCCGCGCACAGCTCCCAGAAGCGCTCGCTGCCCGGAAACTGCCGCAGGCGCTCGGCCCGCCAGGCTCCGGGGTTGCGGTGCAGCCGCACCGGTGCGCCCCCGTCGTCGAGGTCCACCACGCAGCCGGGATCGAGGGGCGTGGCCGCGGGCGCCTCCACCCCCAGGTGGCGGAACAGGCGGCTGTGGATTCCATCGGGTTCGAGGCCGGCCACCTGGGTGGCCCCCACCTCGAACAGCCAGGGGCCGCGGCGGAAGGTGCCGGCGCAGCCCCCCGTGGCCCGGTGGGCCTCCAGCAGGGTCACCCGCAGGCCCTCGCGGGCCAGCAGGGCCGCGGCGGTGAGGCCGGCGATGCCGGCCCCCACCACCAGCACGTCGCGGCGGTCGTCGTGACCCGTGGCGGGCAGCGTCATCGGCGCATGCTGGCAGGCGGCGATGGCCGGCCGGGGCGGCCGGCAGGCTGGTGGCGGCAGGCTGGTGGCCATCCGCCCCGTTGCCGCCGCCGCTATGGCACCCCCCGCGTCCGCTGCCGCTGCCGATTCCGCCGCCGACGGCCTGCTGGCCTGGCTGGAGCAGCGCTTCGGCTCCAGGCCCCTGGAGCTGCGGCCGGTGGCCGGCGGCTGCATCCACAGCGCCTGGTGCGCCAGCCTGAGCGGCGGCGACCGCCTGTTCGTGAAGACGAACCGGGCCGCCGCCCTGCCACTGCTCGAGGGCGAGGCCGACGGGCTCGCCGCCCTCGCCGCGGCCGCTGCGGTCGCCTCAGCCGCCGGTGCGCAGCCCCTGCGGGTGCCGGAGCCCCTGGCCCTCGGCCGCGTGGGGGATCTGGCGGTGCTGGTGCTGCCCTGGCTGCACCTGCGCGCCGGCGGCGATGGGGCCGGCTGGCGCGATCTGGGGGCAGCCCTGGCGGGGCTGCACCGCTGCAGCCTGGAGCCCGCTCCCGCCGCAGGCCCCGCCGCCGCCCCGCTGCGCTTCGGCTGGAGCCGCGACAACCACATCGGCGCCTTCCCGCAGGACAACGGCAGGGAGGAGAGCTGGGCCCGCTTCTTCGCCCGGCGGCGACTCGCGCCCCAGCTGGAGGCCCTGGCGCGCTCCGGCAGGGGCCTGCCCGGCGCTGAGGCCCTGCCGGATCGGGTGGAGGCCTGGCTGGCCGATCACCGCCCCGACCCCTGCCTGGTGCACGGCGATCTCTGGAGCGGCAACGTCGGCCTGCTCGAGGGGGGTGGCGGCGCGCTCTTTGATCCCTCGGCCCACCGGGCCGACCGCGAGGTGGACCTGGCCATGGCCCGGCTGTTCGGCGGGGTGCCGGAGGCCTTCTTCGCCGGCTACGAGGCGGTGTGGCCGCTTCCTGCGGGCCACGCCGCCAGGCGCGATCTCTACAACCTTTATCACCTGCTCAACCACGCCAACCTGTTCGGCGGCTCCTACCGCGGCCAGGCCCAGGCCGTGATCGAGGCGTGGCTGCGCCGCGGCTGAGGGCCACGGCGCAGCGGAACGGCCGGGCCTCAGCCCAAGTATTCCTGGCGCAGGGCCTGCATGCGGTTCACCAGGGCGGTGCGCTTCTCGCTGGTGGTGAGGTTCTTCCAGCTCCAGTTGCCCACCACCACGAGGCCGAGCAGCTCAAGCAGGCCGGGCACCACCGGCAGCAGGTTGATGGTGTCGAGCACGCCCTTGATCAGGATCTGGGCCACGATCACCGCCAGGATCACGCCGGCGGCCTTGCCGATCCGGCCCATCTGGTTCCAGTCGATCTGATCGAGGGTCTGGTTCACCTTGCTGATCACATCGCCGTAGCGCTCGGTGAAGTCGAAGCCGCCCACGTTGCCGGCGGAGGTGTTGCCGCTGCCGTTCACGCCGGTGTCGCTGCCCTGGCCGACCTCGGCGGCCTGGCCGATCTCGGTGGCGTCGGTTTGGAGGTCGCTCATCGAGGCTGCGGCATGACGGAACGGTGCTTAAGGTATCCCCTGTGGTCCAGTGCACGCCAGCGGAGATCCGGCTCGGTCGTCGGCTGCTGACGCATTTGGAAAGGTTCTGCTCGGCCGCGGCGCCCGAGGAGGCCTGCGCCCTGCTCCTGGGCGAGCGGTCGGGCTCCGATCCGCTGCGGCTGCGGCGGGTGTGGCCCTGCTGCAATGTCTGGCAGCCCGCTGCGGAGCGCCAGCGCCACTTCCTGGTGGATCCGCGCGAGAGCCTGCAGGCCCAGCGTTGGGGCCGCCGCCATGGGCTGCTGCTGCTCGGGGCGGCCCACAGCCATCCCCGCTCCGACCCCCTTCCCTCGCTCCACGACCGCCGCCTCACACCCGGCCCGGCGCTGCAGCTGATCCTGGGGCGCTCCGGCGGCGGGCCCTGGCAGCTGGGCTGCTGGTGGCTGGATGAACACGGGCAGGCCCGGCCCCTGGTGTGGACAATGGAGGACTGATGCGGCGGCGCGTTCCCCCGGTCCCATGCTTCCTCCCGACACCAGCGGCGTTTCGCTCACTCCCGATGAGGTGGCGCGGTTCGCCCGCCACCTGATCCTCCCCGAAGTGGGCATGGAGGGTCAGAAGCGGCTGAAGGCCTCCGCCGTGTTGTGCGTGGGCACCGGCGGCCTCGGCTCGCCCCTCCTCCTCTATCTGGCCGCGGCCGGTGTGGGCCGGATCGGCATCGTGGATTTCGATGTGGTGGATCACTCCAACCTGCAGC
>VFQS010001825.1_pt1 | contig 18467 bp, 16 predicted proteins | sample 3512361 | NCBI WGS metagenome assembly VFQS01 (sample SAMN10412375, study PRJNA504923) | tailings metagenome | isolation source: Relicate 1 Philex TSF3 active mining | place: Philippines
TGTATCCGAACATGAAGATCGGTCAAGTGAGTTTCATGACGATGACGACGCCAGCGGACAATCCCTATGGCAAGGGTGCTCGAGGGTCGAAGTATCAGGGTCAGCGCGGACCGACGCCGAGCCGGTACTTCGAGAATTTTAAGCGCTGACGAGATATGCCGACCACAGGTTTGCTTGTCGGAGCTGGTTCGATTGGCAAGCGTCATGCAAAGGTGATGGCCGATCGGTATTCGACTCTGCACATCGTTGATCCGAGCGAGCAGTCGCGAGCATGGGCTACCGAAACTTTCGGCGCGCAGGTAGTTACGCACGGGAACCTTGATGGTGCGCTGGCACAGATCGGATCTACGGATGTGACGGCCGTGGTTGCGACGCTAGGTCCTGTTCATCGGGACAATGTTTCACGCCTCATCGAGCATGGAGTGAGGCGAATCTATTGCGAGAAGCCGTTTGCGTCGTCGATTGCAGATGGTCATCAACTTGCGGATTTGGCCGAGCGCACTTCGACTCGCATCATCGTTGGACTCCAACGGCGATACTCCACGCTCGTTGATCAGATCCTTCAGTTCGCTCGCGATCATCTTGGAGGTGAGCCAGTTTCCATCGTCGGTCACGGTGGTGCTCAATGCCTCATCACCACCGGAATGCATTGGGTTGATCTTGCCGTTGATCTGTTCAGAGGCTTTCCAAGTGCAGTGAGCGGACTCGGAAGTGCCGATCGAATGAATCCACGTGGTACTGATCTTGACGTCTGGCAGGGTACCGCAGTGTGGCAATTTTCTTCAGGTCGATTACTCACACTCACGTATTCGAACCACACGAGCGTTGACGGTTTCTTGAGCGTGTATTGCCCTCGGGGCAGAGTCGACATCTGCCCTGATGGGGTTATCCGGGCATTTCGACGTGACGATGCTGAAGTTGACCGGGACCCAAGAGTGACGCGAACAGGTGAAGCGCTCGCTCTAGATGCGCAAGTATTTGTACCGCCGACAGTGCACCCAGTTGCGCGTGCGCTAGACGAACTCGAGTCGGACAGAGTTCTGACTTATGCGACCCGTGATGCGGCACGATCCTTGGAGTGCGCGCTTGCCGCACTTGTCGCCTTCGAGTCCAAGCAAACTGTGTCGCTGCCTGTTGACCCGACGAGCGAGTACTACTCAAGGCAATGGGCGGTGACGTGACGAACTCAAGACCTCGACTTGCAGTCGTCGGATCTGGCGGCATCGTCGGCTTTCACGTCGCGGCGGCGCGGGAAGTCGGATTTGCCGTGAACCATGTCGCTGCTCGGCCAGGAAGCGGGAGTGCTCAACGGTTTGCGACCGAGCATTCGATCGGTCGAGCGTGGGACAACCCGATGGATTTGATCGCCGCGTCGGGTGAGTGGGATGCGATTTTGTTGGCAACGTTTACCGACCGAATGCCGGAGTTGCTGAGTGCTGCATGCTTGGCGGGAAAGCCGATCTTGGCGGAGAAACCAGCTGCGCGACACTCAAGCATGCTTGATGACTTTGATCGCTATGCCGACCAGATCATCGTCGGCTACAACCGCCGGTTCTATGCGTCAGTTCAGTATCTTCGCGACTTTGTCGACCGTGGTGGGCCAGTGACTGTGCAGTGCCAGTTGCCAGACTCTGTAGGCACCGAGGGAACACTCGAGGATCGGCTCGCTGCGGTTCGTCTCAACTCTGTTCATGGGTTCGATCTGCTGCGCTACCTCTTCGGCGAGGTTGCACTTGGTCAATTTGTAGTTACGAAAGACGAGTCACCCACGGCAACAGCGGTCTTCACCACCGAACGCGGTGACTCAGGAGCAATCGTGGCGAACTGGAATGCTCCAGCGAATTTCTCGATCACAGCTGATCGAGATGGGGAGCGCGTTGACTTGCGCCCGTTTGAAATCGCAACCCGATTTCAAGGCATGGAGGTCGTTGAACCGACGACCGAAACTCCGATCAGGCGATATCTGCCCAAGGTGGTTGAACACAGTGAAGTCCCAGAACGGGATCTCAAATTCAAGGCTGGCTTCATCACGCAGTACGAAGCCCTTCATCAGCTACTGAACGGCGAGCGTGATTTACGAGCGGCAGGGATCGCAGATGCTCGAGCAGCGCTCAGAATCGCCGAAGCGTTCTTGAACGCAGTGAGCTAGTTCAGTCGCCAGCGACTGGCGCGCTGAGCGGCGAACTCGACGCATCACGTCGGCGCTCACCGTTCTCGATTGCGTCAAGCAAGTGGATCGAGATGTCGGCAACCTTCACCTCGTGTTCTTCCTTGCCCGCGCCCTTCACGCCGTCGTCCAACATGACGTAGCAGAACGGGCAAGCAGTTGCGACGCGCGTTGCACCGGTTGAGATCGCTTCGGCAGCACGCTCGTCATTGACCTTCGTGCCGATGTTCTCTTCCATCCACATGCGAGCACCACCAGCACCACAGCACATGCCCTTCGTGCCGTTGCGTGGCATCTCGACGACTTCGACGCCACTGATGGACCCGACGACGTTGCGTGGTGCCATGTAGACGTCATTGTGTCGACCGAGGTAGCACGAGTCGTGATAAGTGATTCGTTCTTCGAGTGTCGCGTTGCTGACGTCCAACCTGCCGGACTCGATCAGGCTCTCGAGCAACTGCGAGTGGTGAACGACTTCGTACTTGCCACCCAACTGCGGGTACTCGTTGGCGAGTGTGTTGAAGCAGTGCGGGCACTGCGTGATGATTTTTTGTACGCCCATGCCGTTCAGCATCTCGACGTTCGGCATGGCGAGCATCTGGAAGAGATACTCGTTGCCGCTTCGTCGCGCGCTGTCGCCGGTGCACATCTCGTTCGGTCCGAGGATCGCCACGTCGATGCCGGCCCGCTTGAGCAACTTCGCCATCGACTGCGTCACGCGCTTGTTCTTGTCGTCGAAGCTTCCGGCGCAGCCCACCCAGTAGAGGTATTCATGGGTGAATGGTGAGCTCGGGTCGAGGACGGTGACGTCAAGGTCCTTTGCCCAGTCGCCACGCTCGCCCTGGTTCATGCCCCACGGGTTGCCCTGGTTTTCCATTGCGCGATATGCATTGCCGAGTTCGGCTGGGAAGTCACTCTCCATGAGTGCGAGGTAACGGCGCATGTCGAGGATCTTGTCGAGGATCTCGATGTTGACCGGACAATTCTCGTCGCAGGCCTTGCAGCTCGTGCAGGACCAGATCTCTTCGGCAGTGATGCGCTCGAAGAGCGAATTTGCCGAGATCGTGATCTCACTGTCGACGCCGATCGGTGGCGAAACCTTGCCGCCGGGAGCGTGTGCTGCGGTTGCTGCCATGACTTCGCCGCTCTTCAACACGATCTCGCGTGGGTCGAGTGGTTTGCCGGTCGCATGTGCCGGGCACACGCTTGTGCAACGACCGCACATGGTGCAGGCGTCGAGGTCGAGGAGTTGCTTCCAGGTGAAGTCTTCTACGACATGTGCACCGAAGGTTTCGAGTGAGGTCTCGGTGAGATTCGGCATCGCCTTCATGGCGCCCTTCGGGCGATCACGGTCCTTCAGGTACATGTTCATTGGTGACGTGAACATGTGGCGCAGCATCGTGACCGGCAGGATTGCGAGGAACGCGATGAACGAGAGCACGTGTGCAACCCACCAGCCCTGGTGCCAAGTGCTGAGCGTGCCAGCTGAAATACTGTCGACCAGTTGGGCGAGTGGGTAACCAATGACGCTCCACTTTTCGTGGTCGAGGTTTTCGCCGGCAGACAAACCTTCCGCGATGCGGAACATCTCCGCGCCGAAACCCGTCACCCCGATTGCGAGGAGGACGCCGAGACCGAGGGCATGCTCAGGCTTGGTCTTGATGCGAATGCGGTAGGGGCGCTGGACGTAACGGCGAACGATGGCCCAGATGACGCCACCGGTGAAGACGACTCCGGCGATGTCACCGACGGCTGCATAGGCGCGGTACACGTCACCGTGCAGGAACTTCAATGCTTCTGGCATCTGGTGGTCGATCTCGAGCACGGTCGTCACGCCGAGAAGGACGAGGAAGCCGAAGTAGATCATCGAGTGCATGAGACCTGCAGCGCTGTCGCGCAGCAAGGTACGCATGTAGACGCCCGCGCGGTAGTCCGCAAGGCGACGCTTCACGTTCGTGCGGGTCGTCTTGCGACGGTCCGGTGCACCGCGTTCCCAGTTGCGAATGCGGTCAGCGAAGCGCAGTGAGCCCCAGATGAGCATCATCGGGATCACGGTGTAGAACGCAATTTGCAACGCGCCAGGGATGCCCTCGAAGACCTTGCGATGGATTGGCGAATCCGACTCCCACTTGGTGATCTGCGGGACGATGCCCGAGATCATGGTGAAGACGCCGATCCCGACGCCGAGAGCGATCGAGATCTGATACGGACGGAGGCGAGGGCGGCTGTTCACGACGGCCGCTTCGTGTTGCGTGGTAGTCATCGCTTCCAACGCTAGTGCGCGACGAGTAAGCCGACCGAGAGCTGATTACTTGGAGGCTTGCCGTGCAACAGCATCCGTGGCGGCTGCGATCGCGGTCGGGTCCCCGAGATATCCCACGGTGGCGACGGCCATGTCGTTGGTGAATTCGTATCGGCGAGGAACGCCCGTCGGCACGTTGAACTCAGCGATGTCGTCGGGGCTCATTCTTTCAAGGTGCATGATCAGAGCGCGGAGCGAATTGCCGTGTGCTGTCACGAGAACATGTGCACCGCTCATGAGACGCGGACGGATGGTGTCGTTCCAATACGGCAGCACCCGCTCGAGGACGTCCTTGAGACATTCCGTGGCCGGGAGGAGTGACGGGTCGAGTCCCTCGCGCACGAGTTGTTGATAGGTCGGGTCGCTGAGCGGATGTTCTGGACTCGATGTCTCAACTGGAGGTGGCGGCACATCGAAACTGCGTCGCCACAGCGTCGTTTGAACTTCGCCATGACGGGCAGTCGTTTCTTTCTTGTCCAGACCCTGAAGCGCGCCGTAATGACGCTCGTTCAGTCGCCACGACCGATGTGTCGGTGTGTGTGCGGCGCCCATGGCGGCGAGTGCGAGGCGGTTCGTCTCGATTGCGCGAGCCAGGAGGCTCGTGTGAGCTTCGTCGAAGGTGAGTCCTGCGGCGGCCATGGTGGCGCCAGCTGCGGTCGCCTCGGCGATTCCGCGCGGGGTCAGCGGGACGTCGTGCCAGCCCGTGAAGAGATTGAGTTCATTCCACGTGCTTTGGCCGTGGCGCAGGAGGACCAGGGTGCCAGGCATGTGGTCAGGCTAGAAGATCCCCAAAAGCCTCTGAAATCACGGTCTCTTGGCCTCAATCCCGTCCCGAATCAAACTTGAGTGACTTGCACTCAAGTTTTCTGTCACAAAGGTTGGCAATCTGGCGGAGAGCCCTTTATCGTGGGGCGCCCAGAGATTCCCCACTAAAGGAGCACCCCATGGCAAAGGCAGTCGGAATCGACCTCGGAACTACGAACTCGGTCGTCGCCGTCCTTGAGGCTGGCGAACCAGTCGTTATCCCCAACTCCGAAGGAGCGCGGACCACGCCTTCCGTCGTCGCGTTTTCCAAGGCCGGTGAAGTGCTCGTTGGTGAGGTCGCCAAGCGTCAGGCAATCACCAACCCTGACCGCACGTTCCGCAGCATCAAGCGACACATGGGTGAGAACTGGAAGTCAGATGACATCGACGGCAAGAAGTACACGCCGCAGGAAATCAGCGCACGCACACTCATGAAGTTGAAGCGCGACGCCGAGGCATATCTCGGCGACTCGGTGACGCAAGCCGTCATCACCGTTCCCGCATACTTCGACGACGCGCAGCGCACCGCCACCAAGGAGGCGGGCCAGATTGCGGGCTTGGAAGTGTTGCGCATCATCAACGAGCCGACGGCCGCTGCGCTTGCTTACGGCCTCGACAAGGGAAGCGAAGACGAGACGGTGCTCGTGTTCGACCTCGGTGGTGGAACGTTCGACGTCAGCGTGTTGGAAATTGGCGATGGTGTGTTCGAAGTGAAGAGCACCCATGGTGACACGCATCTCGGTGGTGACGACTGGGACCAGCGCGTCATCGACTGGTTGGTGCAGCAGTTCAAGTCCGCACACGGCGTCGATCTGTCCGCAGATCGCATGGCGATGCAGCGACTGAAGGAAGCGGCCGAGAAGGCCAAGATCGAGTTGTCCCAGACGCAACAGACGCAGATCAACCTGCCGTTCATCACCGCGACGGCGAACGGGCCGTTGCACTTGGATGAGTCACTCTCGCGGTCGAAGTTCCAGGAGATGACCGCCGACCTGATCGAGCGTTGCCGTAAGCCATTCGAGCAAGCGATCACCGATGCTGGTTTGTCGAAGGGTCAGATCAACCACGTGATCCTCGTCGGTGGCTCAACCCGCATGCCGGCCGTACAGGATCTCGTGCAGTCACTCACCGGCAAGGAGCCGAACCGCACGGTGAACCCAGACGAAGTCGTCGCCGTTGGTGCTGCCGTCCAAGCAGGTGTTCTGCGTGGCGATGTGAAGGACGTGTTGCTCCTCGACGTCACCCCGCTGTCACTCGGCATCGAGACGAAGGGCGGAGTGATGACCAAGCTCATCGAGCGCAACACCACCATCCCGACTCGTCGCACCGAGGTGTTCACGACCGCCGACGACAACCAGCCGTCGGTCGAGATCCACGTTCTCCAGGGCGAGCGAGAAATGGCGAGCTACAACAAGACGCTCGGCAAGTTCCAGCTCGTGGATCTTCCTCCCGCCCCTCGTGGCATCCCACAGATCGAAGTCACCTTCGACATCGACGCGAACGGCATCGTGCACGTTTCGGCCAAGGACCGTGCAACGAGCAAGGAGCAGTCGATGACGATCACCGGTCAGTCGTCGCTGAACAAGGACGACATCGACAAGATGGTTAAGGATGCTGAGGCCCACGCCGAAGACGACCGCAAGCGTCGTGAAGAAGCCGAAATTCGCAACAATGCCGACTCGCTCGTCTACCAAACCGAAAAGGTGCTGAAGGAACAGGGCGAAAAGGTGAGTGCCGAGGAGCGTTCGGCGATCGAAGGACCGCTCGAGGAACTGAAGCAGGTCTTGAACGGCCAGGACTATCCCGCGATCAAGGCGGCGACGGACAAGTTGATGACCGCAAGCCAGGCATTCAGCCAGAAGCTCTACGAGGCTGCGGCCCGTGACACGAATGCGACTGGAACGTCAGCTACTGGACAGTCCACTCCGAACGACGACGACATCGTCGACGCGGAAATCGTCGACGAGAAGTAGTTGTCGATGAGCGAAACAGAACGCAACGAGGCGGTGGAGGTGACGGAGGTTTCCCCCGAACCATCCGACACCCCATCGCTTCTTGCCGAACTCAACATCGACGAAGTCGTCAAAGAACGCGACGAATTCAAGGACATCGCGTTGCGCGTTCAGGCTGATTTCGAGAATTATCGCAAGCGCGCAGCGTCGCAGTTGACCGACGAGGTCGACCGTGCATCAGGAAAGCTCGTCGAAGCGTTGCTGCCCGTGCTCGATGCGTGTGAGGCAGCCGTTGCACACGGCGTGGATGGTGTCGAACAGATTTGGAGTGCGCTGTACGGGAGTCTGCAGAAGCAGGGCCTCGAGGCACTCGATCTCGTTGGCCAACCGTTCGACCCGGCATTGGCCGAGGCAGTGCTGCAAGAGGAAGGTGACGGAGCGAACCCCATCGTGAGCGAAGTCCTGCGCACCGGGTATCGATGGAAGGGTCGTGTGTTACGCGCGGCGATGGTCAAGGTCAAAGGCTGACCGTGCAGCGGGAATGGTTTGAAAAGGACTTCTACGCAGTCCTTGGCGTGCCATCGACCGCCAGCCAGAAGGAAATCACGAAGGCATACCGCAAACTCGCGCGAGAGTTCCACCCCGATGCCAATCCGAACAATGCCGCTGCAGAAGAACGGTTCAAGGAGATCTCGAGCGCGTATGACGTGCTCGGCGACGAAGAGCGACGCAAGGAATACGACGAGGTGCGACGCGCGGGTCCACAGGCGTTCGGTGGACCTGGTGGCGGATTCCGATTCGATCCGCGCGACTTTGGCGGAGACGCCATGGGCGACATCCTCGGCCAGATGTTCGGTGGCGCCGGACGCCGACGCGGTGCTGGACCTCAGCGCGGCGGGGACATCGAGGCAGTGTTGTCGATCGACTTCGCCGATGCCGTCAATGGGTTGACGACAACGCTCCATTTGACGTCGGACACGACATGTTCGTCGTGTAGCGGTTCGGGTGCACGTGCGGGAACGTCGCCGCAACAGTGCCCGCAGTGTTACGGGCGTGGTGTCGTCGAAGACAACCAAGGACCATTTGCGTTCTCGTCGCCCTGCACGAGGTGCTCCGGTCGCGGTGTGATCATCGATTACCCCTGTGTCGGTTGTCGTGGGTCGGGAATCGAGAAGCGTCCGCGTGAAGTGAAGGTGAGAATTCCTGCTGGCGTCGACAACGGTCAGCGAATTCGACTGAAGGGGCGAGGAACTCCTGGTCGAAACGGTGGTCTTCCAGGTGACTTGTTTGTTGTTTGCAACGTCTCGGCACATCCCGTCTTCGGCAGAGATGGACTGAACCTCACCTTGCGACTCCCGATCACGTTCGCCGAGGCGGTGCTTGGCTCACAGATCGAGGTTCCGATCCTCGATGGCCCGACCGTCACATTGCGTCTTAAGCCTGGCACGCAATCTGGATCACGTCATCGTGTGAAAGGCAAGGGAATCGTCACCAAGTCCGCACAGGGTGACCTCATTGTCACCGTTGATGTCACGGTGCCGACATCACTCAGCGAGGGGGAGCGCGAAGCGATCGAGTCACTCGCAGCCCTCTCTGCCTCGCCACGGGACAAGATCCTTGCTGCTGCACAGACCAAGAGGAGCAACTGATGCAACGAGACCACCACGCCGTGTACGTCATCTCGGTTGCAGCCGAGATCGCAGGTGTTCATCCGCAGACGTTGCGCATCTACGAACGCCGTGGGTTGTTGAGCCCGGCACGCACGTCTGGTGGCAACCGTCGCTACAGCAACGCCGACATCCAACGACTCCGTCGCATTGCCGAATTGGCGGACGGGGGAATGAACCTCGAAGGCATTCGTCAAGTGCTTGAACTCGAAGCACAGGTCGCAGCGCTGCGTGAGCAAGTCGAAGTGCTCGCTGCAGAGTTGCAGCGTTTGTCGAACGTCGAACCTCGTGGTCGATTCGATCTCGTGCCGTTGCGCCAGGAAATCACCGTGTTTCGACGCAGGCCATCAATCTTTGAAAGAGAGGAGTAGGACGTGGCACTGAACCCCCGACAGTGGACGACAAAGACGAACGAGGCCTTGAGCGCCGCGATGCAAGATGCGGTTTCGCATGGAAATCCAGAAATCACCGTTGATCATGTCCTGGTCGCGCTGATGTCGCAGACCGACACCATCGTTGCTCCCCTGCTCGCCAAGGTTGGCGTTGCCTCGACGATGATTCGTGACCGTGCGAGCGAGTCAGTTGCGAAGCAACCACGCACGCAAGGTGGCAGCGAACCACGGATGTCGCGAGAGCTCACGAACAAGCTCGCCGCAGCTGACAAGTACCGCACCGATCTCAAGGATGACTTCTTGTCGGTCGAGCACCTCGTGTTGGCAATGAACGACAAGGTGGGTGTGGGCTCAGATGAGCTGCTCATCGCGTTGCGTGACGTTCGTGGATCGCACCGTGTCACGTCACAAGATCCAGAGAGTCAGTTCCAAGCGCTCGAGAAGTACAGCATCGATCTCACCGCACGTGCAAAGGACGGCAAGATCGACCCCGTCATTGGTCGTGACGAAGAAATTCGACGCGTGATTCAAGTTCTCTCACGACGGACGAAGAACAACCCGGTCCTCATCGGCGAACCAGGAGTTGGTAAGACGGCGATCGTCGAAGGTCTTGCTCGGCGCATCAACGATGGCGACGTTCCGGAAGGGCTGAAGGGGAAGCGTCTCATCTCACTTGATCTGGCATCGATGCTTGCTGGCGCGAAGTACCGCGGTGAATTCGAAGAGCGACTCAAGGCGGTCTTGAAGGAAATCACGGATGCTCAGGGAGACGTCATCACCTTCGTCGACGAGATCCACACGCTCGTGGGAGCTGGTGGCGCCGAGGGCGCGATGGACGCAGGCAACATGATCAAGCCGATGCTTGCTCGGGGTGAGTTGCGCATGATCGGTGCAACGACGCTTGATGAGTACCGCACGCACGTCGAGAAAGATCCTGCTCTCGAGCGACGATTCCAGCAGGTCTACGTCGGTGAGCCAACGGTCGAAGACACCATCGCAATCTTGCGTGGACTAAAGGAGCGGTACGAAGTCCATCACGGCGTGCGCATCCAGGACAATGCGCTTGTGAGCGCCGCGGTGCTCTCGAACCGTTACCTCACGAATCGATTCCTCCCCGACAAGGCGATCGACTTGGTCGATGAGGCGGCGAGCAAACTGCGCATCGAGATCGACTCGATGCCAACAGAGATCGACGTCGTCGAACGACGGAGGCGACAACTGGAAATTGAGCGAGTCGCACTCGAAAAAGAGACTGATCCGGCGTCGCGTGAGCGACTCGGTTCGTTGAACGAGGAACTTGCAGAACTCAGTTCACAGATCGAATCGATGAAGTCACACTGGGAAGCTGAGAAGCAGGCGATCGGCGCCATTCGTTCGCTGAAAGAAGAACTCGAGTCGCTTCGTGCCCAACTCGATCGCGAAACCGATCTGGAGAAGGCCGCTGAGATTCGATACGGAAGGATTCCCGAACTCGATCGCCGCATCGAAGCTGCAACCGAACAGCTGAATGTGTTGCAGCACGATCAACGAATGCTGAAAGAAGAGGTCGACTCCGAGGACATCGCCGAAGTGGTTTCGAAGTGGACAGGAGTTCCAGTTAGCCGACTCATGGAGGGTGAGATGCAAAAGCTCATCCACCTCGAAGAGCTCCTCCACCGGCGCGTGATCGGCCAAGACGTTGCGGTGACTGCGACTGCGAATGCCATTCGACGCAGCAGGGCAGGGCTGAGTGATCCGAACCGTCCGATCGGGTCGTTCATGTTCCTCGGGCCGACTGGTGTTGGGAAGACCGAACTCGCTCGTGCGCTTGCAGAGTTCCTCTTCGACGACGAGCGCGCGATGGTGCGCATCGACATGGCTGAGTACATGGAGAAGCACGCGGTGAGCCGTTTGATCGGTGCACCTCCGGGATATGTCGGTTACGACGAGGGCGGCCAACTGACCGAAGCCGTGCGTCGACGTCCGTACAGCGTCGTGTTGCTCGATGAGATCGAAAAGGCACACCCTGAAGTGTTCAATGTGCTGTTGCAGGTACTCGATGATGGCCGTCTGACCGACGGTCAGGGTCGCACGGTCGACTTCACGAACTGCGTGTTGATCATGACGAGCAACTTGCGAGGAGAGCCGATCGAGTACTTCAAACCAGAATTCGTCAATCGCATCGACGAGATCGTGCGTTTCCGATCGCTCGAGCAGGCCGACCTCGGCGCGATCGTCGACATCCAACTCGAGCACTTGATCGAGAGGATGGCTGCACGACGGATCACGCTTGCGGTCACGCCTCGGGCGAGGCTTGTGCTCGCCGAGAAGGGATACGACGCGGAATTCGGTGCGCGACCTCTCAAGCGACTCATTCAGAAGACGATTGCGGATGCGGCTGCATTACTGATCCTCGAAGGCAAGGTCGGCGAAGGCGGGAGCATCGTCGTCGATGCAATCGATGGCGAGTTCACGGTTCGAGCACAAGATCTCGTTGCGTCCTGACCAATTCTCGCCGTTCGGCGACTAGACTCTTCTTACGTTCCCCACAAATAACAGGAGCGTTTGATGCCCGTCACAGTCGTCGTAGGTACGCAGTGGGGTGATGAGGGCAAAGCCAAAGTCATTGACCTCCTGGCCGAGTCGCACGACTACGTCGTTCGCTACCAAGGCGGACACAACGCGGGACACACGGTTGTCGTTGGTGACCAGAAATATGCGCTTCAACTGATCCCGAGCGGAGTGCTGTATGAGCACGTCGTTCCCGTCATCGGCAATGGCGTCGTCGTCGATTTGCCAACGTTGTTTAAGGAGATCGACACGCTTGAGTCCCGAGGGGTGTCCTGCGCGCGCCTCAAGGTGTCGAGCCTTGCTCAACTGATCTTTCCGTGGCACCAAGCATTGGACGCCTTGATCGAAGGACAGCGCGGTGACTCCAAGATTGGAACGACGCTCAAAGGGATCGGCCCGGCATATGCCGACAAGGCGCTCCGCGTCGGTATTCGTGCAGGCGAAGTTCGAGACATTGCACGATTCGCCGACCGAGTTCGGGAGCGCGCGGCCGCAGCATCCGAGCTACTTGTTGCTCGAGGCGGTCAATCGGTCGATGTTGACGAAGTCGTCACCACCTTCACTGCTCTCGCCAAGCGACTTGCGCCATACGTCGCCGACACGGTGAATGTCCTTCATGATGCGCTCGACGACGGTCACGAGATCCTGCTCGAGGGTGCACAAGCGACCTTCCTCGACATTGATCACGGCACGTATCCGTATGTGACGTCTTCGCATCCAATCGCGGGTGGAGCCACCGTCGGTTCGGGGCTTGGTCCGAGGGACATCTCTCGTGTCGTTGGAATCACGAAGGCCTACACGACTCGTGTTGGCGCAGGGCCATTCCCAACGGAACTGACTGATGCACGCGGAGATGCGATCGTCGACATTGGCAAGGAGTTCGGCACGGTCACTGGTCGTCGTCGCCGACCTGGCTGGCTCGATCTCGTGATGTTGCGACACGCCGTGCGCGTGAACTCATTGACTGAGTTCGCACTCACCAAGCTCGACGTACTTGACGACTTCGACTCCATAGATGTTTGCGTCGGGTATACGGTCGATGGAGTGTCGCTGCGAGGGTATCCAGATGACGTCGACGTGCTGGGTCGAGTGACACCGCACTACGTGTCGTTGCCGGGTTGGAAGACCGCGCTTCGCTCGTGTCGTTCGTATGCAGATCTGCCCGCCGAAGCGAAGGCATTCATTGATCTCGTTGAACGAGAAGTTGGAATCCCTGTGTCCATCATCGGTGTTGGTCCCGGTCGCGACGAATGCGTGGTGCGGTCGTGATTGATCGATATCAGACAGCGGAGATGAGGTCGATCTTCAGCGATGTTGCAAAGTTCTCTCGTTATCTCGAGATCGAACTACTGGTCGTTGACGCTCTCGCCCGGTCAGGAATTGCGTCGACCGACGATGCTCGGTCGTGCAGGGCCAAGGCGCCAGTCGTTGATGAAGCCTTGGTGGAGGCGATCAGTGAGCGAGAGCAAATCACGAATCACGACGTCGCAGCATTCGTCGATGTGGTGCAGGAGCGGATTGCTGACCCAAGTGCGAAGTGGATTCACTATGGACTGACCAGCAGCGATGTGGTTGACACTGCCTGGTGTTGGATGATGCGTGATGCAGCCGACGCCATCCTGGCTGAGCTCTCCCCTTTGATTTCCGAGGTGTGTGACATCGCACGTCGACATCAGGACACGGTGATGATTGGCCGCACCCATGGCATCCACGCCGAGCCAACGACATTCGGCGCAAAAGCCGCGCTGTGGGCGTTGCAATTGGATCGCGACCGCACGCGATTGCGCGACGCGCGCGAGGTCATTTCGGTGTGCAAGTTGTCCGGTGCCGTCGGGACTTACTCAAATATTTCACCCGAGATCGAGCGTCATGTTGGTGCCGCACTGCAGTTGACGCCCGTTCCTGCAACCCAAGTCATCTCACGTGATCGTCATGCTCAGTTCCTGTGGGCATGTTCGTCGCTGGCCTCGACGATCGAAATGATCGCGACCGAACTTCGCCACCTCCAGCGCACCGAAGTGAACGAAGTGCGCGAAGGTTTCCGCGCAGGTCAAAAGGGCAGTTCCGCCATGCCACACAAGAGGAATCCCATCTCTGCTGAAACGTTGACTGGACTGGCACGAGTGGTGAAAGCAAATGCGGGTGTCGGCGCAGACAATGTTGCACTGTGGCACGAACGAGATATCTCACATTCATCCGCTGAGCGCATCGTCATTCCTGATTCCTCGACGTTGAGCCACTACATGATTCGGCGGCTGCGGTCACTTCTCGCAAATCTCGAAGTCGACGCCGATGCGATGAAGGCGAATCTTGAGGCCACCCGAGGCCTTGTCTTCTCGCAGTCAGTGCTGCTTGCGTTAGTTGACAGCGGGATGTCGCGCGACGATGCGTACAGGGTGGTGCAGGATGCATCAAAGCGAGCGTGGGCGAACGGTTCAAGTTTGCGGGACGAAATCCTCGCCGACAGTCAGGCAAAGGTTTCTGTAGTCGCCTTGGACGCCGCGTTCGATGTGCATCGTGCGGTGCGGGGAGCACAGCACACCATCAATGCGTTGGACGCACTTCGTTCATGACCGCGCTACCAATTCTTGATGAAAAGCGCGAGGTACTTCGTCGCCACGTGCTTGAACACTCGTTGAAGATCGGAAAGTTCACGTTGAAGTCCGGTCGTTCGAGCGATTGGTTTCTCGACACGAAACAGACTGCGTGTCGACCAGACGGAATCTTGCTCGTTGCAGATGTGGCGCTCGGTCTGCTTGGGAACGAGGTCGATGCGATCGGCGGTCTCACGATGGGTGCAGATCCAGTCGCTTACGGAATTGCTGCGGTTGCTGCAACACGAGGGGTCAATTTGCGAAGTTTCAGCGTGCGTAAGGAGAGCAAGGACCATGGAGTCACCGGCCGAATTGCAGGAGCACTGCGACCCGGAGATCGCGTTGCGGTGGTTGAAGACACCGTCACTCGGGGAACGTCAATTTTTGAGGCTGTTGAAGTCATCAAACAATTCGGAGCTGAACCCGTCATCATCACCGTGATCGTCGATCGTGGAGGGACGTGTGCAGCGATGGCTGCTGAGGCGGGAATCACATACGCGCCAATGTTGACGGCGCCTGACCTTGGTTACGCTTTCGGCTCATGAAGACCCTCTTTGCTGCGACTCTCGTACTGACGTTGGCTACCGGTTGCGCGGGTGAGTCGACGCCAGTTACCACTGAACAAACTGTGACAGCTGATACTTCAGTTGCACCGCAGAGTGACGTTGTTGAAATTGAACTGGTGGTGGGAGAGTCAACCGGGGATTCAGTCGTGCAGACGGTTTCAGTTGGAGCCACCGTTCGCATCTCCATCGTCAACAATGACGAAGACGATGACTATCACTTGCATGGGTATGACGTTGCTTCTGGTGAGGTGCCTGCAGGTGAGACCGCGACGATTGAAGTCGTTGCGGATACAACTGGCTCATTTGAGCTCGAGAGTCACCACAGTGGCAACTTGCTGATGACGTTGGTCGTCGAATAGTTGACTCCATAGCCCGTGTCGCTCATTCGCCTTTTCGATCTTGAGCGGACCGATGACGTCACGTTCACTGGTCAAGGCCTTCAATACCCGTGGGGTGGTTTGTATGGCGGCCACATCGTGGCGCAGGCTTTGCGCGCGGCAGCGTTGACCGTCGACCAGGCATACGTTCCACACTCATTGCGGGCATATTTCATCCGGCGGGGGATCAACACCCAACATGTTCAGTACTCCGTCGACAAGATTCGTGATGGCCGCAGTTTCTGTACGCGACGTGTGGTTGCGGCACAAACCGATGGCGCAATCTTGAATCTTGAAGCCAGTTTTCAGGTCGAGGAGACGACGATTGAAAAATCGATGGCCCCGATGCCGACCGGCGTTCCGAAACCAGAGGATCTCGAGGAGTCTGGCTGGTGGGACTTCCTGCATCGTCGGTCGGTGCCGGTGCGCGATGATGAGCCACAAACTGCACATGCTTGGATGAAGGTGAGCGAACCATTCGGCGAAGACCAGGTCTTGGATCGATGTGCGCTTGCGTATCTCTCTGACGATCTGCCTAACGACTGTGTGATCACCGCGATTCCGGAGATCAAGAAGGCGAGTGATGAAGGGCGGCGGTTCAGCGCGAGTCTCGATCACGCGGTGTGGTTTCATCGGCCGGTTCGTGCAGATGAATGGAATCTCTACACGATGTCGTGTGTGAACTACGGCGGTGGGAGGGGAATGACGTTTGGCTACGTGCACTCTCAGGATGGGCACCACCTTGCCACTGTTGCGCAGGAGACGCTGGTCAGGATTCGAGAGGACTAGAGCTTCTTCGCGTGCACCACAAAGCACGACGCCATGACGACGCCACGCCAGTCCGTCGGATTCTCGCACTGCGCAGACAACTCGTAGAACTCCGATTGATGAGTGTGTTCGAAGATCGGGGGAAGTGCGTGAAAGTGGTAGTAGTACAGACCCTCAAGGCGTAGTCCGCTCGGCGCAAGAAGGCTGCGTTCGATTGTGAGCGGATTATGCAGGTGCGACTTGATTGCGCGCTCGTCGACATTTTCGAAGAGTTTTTCGACGTTCATTTTCGGATAACGCTCGGCGAAGAAGTTGAGTACGTCATCGCGCAGACTTCCGGTTGTATTTGAAATCGCAAAAATGTTGCGAAGAAGATAATCCGCGCTGTACTCATTCTGTGAGCACAGCGAGAACAGTTCGTTTCGCAAGCTGAAGATCAAATCTCCATCATTTTTTACGTGGGATCCGACGTGTCGAAGTGTCGTGACGGTATTCGGGGTGTAGTAAACGGAACCGAGTCCACAGGCAACATCAAATGGTGCGCCAATCGGTCGCTCAAACGAATCGAGGTCACCTTGGAACACACGGTGCTTTTCAAAGCCAGCGCTTTCGACACGCTTTTGTGTCTCGTCCACCATTTCAGGCGATCGATCGAAGCCGTAGGCATCAAATCCTGCTTTGAGAAACGTCACGAGAGGCACACCACTTCCGCAACCGGCGTCCAAGACCGTCTTTGGTTTGATCTTCTGAAGGAGATCTTCAAAGATCCTCAGTCGATAGACGTGATCTGGGTATCGACCAGCATCCAATCGGTAATTTCGGTCGTAAGTATCGGCTTCTGAGCCGAACTCGACGAATGCCTCACGCAATTCTTTGCCAGATCGCATGCGACAAATGTAGTCAGTCTCGTAATCGAGTGGTCGTCAGTAGCCCATGCTGGACAAGGACGCGAGCGAGCCGCTCGAGAGTCGTCTGATCATGACCTGTTAACTGAGCAATATCTTCGAGGTCATTGGTTCCGTCGGCGAAGGCCAAGAGATCAACTGTGGCGCTGACGGCACCCTGATCAACCTGCCCACCAGTGTTTGGGTAAAGGCCTCTCTTGCCGAGCTGTGGCTCTCCGTGCACGACAGCGGTGTACAGCTCGTTGCGCTCAATGGTCGCGACCATTTCTGCGTAAATGGCAAGTGTTTCATTGAGACCTTTTGCGGTGACAAAATTCAGGTCGTCGGCAGACGTGTGGTACTCGGGATACACGTGATACTTACTTCGCATCACTGAAGCGACTGGCAGATCAACCAGCGGTGAGCAATATTGCCGTTCGTCGCTCCCGCGTTGGAGAAACGAGTAGCTCACGAAGTCCGGCTTATGCCGAGAGAGAACTCTGCGAGCAATCTTGTCCGCATATGTCAAGCCAGTTCTTGAGGGCATGAACGAGAACGGACCCTCATCCCCACAACAGGTCATAACGAAACCAGCTCGCACATGGCGCTTGAGGTGATCGAGCAATTTGCTGAGGTACACGACAGTGCCAATCGTCTCCGGGACAAAGACGAATCGATACGTGTAGTGACGATCGACGCTCGAGATCCACTGTGCGAGGAATGTCGCAACCACGGGCCCAGAGAGTTCGTTGTTCGCCATCGATGGGTGGCAGATATATGTGGAGAAAAGGACTTCATCCGTTGACGTTCCGGGAATGACGAGATCGCCATAGGTCATCGAGCCCGGAGCAAGGTCTGCGTCGATGACCACTCGGTAATTACCAGGGGTAAGCGTTTTACGAAGTGCGTGAGTGAGGCAGAACCCCCAGTCACGCTTGTAATAGCTCGTGACGTATGGGATCACATCCGGTCTGTCTGGCAAGGAATGGAGATGATGTTGGAGTTCGTCGAGTGTCAGTGTCGTGTCAACTGGCGTCGAGTAGCCCACGACGTGGAGATTGTGGGTCGCGAAATCGACGATTCGTTTACCTGAGGGATCTTCGATGTACGCCGTACGGATGTTCCATTCATCCGGCACGGTCCAGTCAAATGTTTGTGTTCCACTTGGTACTTCATGGACCGTGAGTTCTGGCAAGAGTTCTTGAATCAATTTCAAAGATTGACGTACGCCGTCACCGGTCAAGCTTCGGCAAATGGGAAAGAGCAATCGGGCGAACGAATGCATCTCTTCGCCAGATACGAGACCGTCTCTCGACACTGTGCCTGCCATGTTCATTGCTGCCGAACACGGTACTTGAACATGATGGTGGTCGGGACCGGCGTCGATCCGGTGACCCCGCGCTTTTCAGGCGCGTGCTCTGCCAACTGAGCTACCCGACCATGA
>VFQS010001826.1_pt1 | contig 18436 bp, 8 predicted proteins | sample 3512361 | NCBI WGS metagenome assembly VFQS01 (sample SAMN10412375, study PRJNA504923) | tailings metagenome | isolation source: Relicate 1 Philex TSF3 active mining | place: Philippines
TCTTGCTACTTAATAAAGCATTTGTTGTTATACATCCACCTATGATATGTGGTGCACTGATAGTTGAATTAGCAGCTAATGCGTTAGCTGTTATATTTCCGCTAACCGTTAAATTTGTACCATCCCATAATAAACAGTTGGTTGATGATTTAAATGAAACTTTTGGTGTACCAGAATCATACCCAATAAAAATACCATTTGTATTATATCCACTTGCAAGTAATCGTATTCGTGGGTTACAATATGTTGGGTAATTAGCATCTAGTGCTATAATATTTGTCCCACCACAAGTTCCAACGTTTACAGTTCTATTTGCGTAAACATCCTGTGAAAATAAAATATCGGTTGCTACAGATTGTAGAGTACAACCAAAAGATCTCCAATTCGTATTAGTTCCAGATGGTGCACACCAAAAGTAACCACAACATGCATCTAATGATGTGTTATTTGTTTGCCAGTAACAAGATGAATAAGATACAACGTCGCGTCTTATACAATTATGATAAAAAATCTTATTATTATCCCAATCACCTTGATAAAATACACCAGTTCCATCACCTGGTTCACCATCGGTACCAGATTTAACTTTGTTTAGTGTTATATTATCACCCACCGTTCGAAGTGTACCTTCCGAATCATATAAAGATGCAGTTACTCCTAAAACCACACTAGGTATGGATGGAGTTAAACAAGATGTTCCAAAATTAATTGTACCAAGACCCGCGTTATACGTTGGTGCGGCAGTTAGCGATTGTGAAGTGGAAGTTAATGTTGTTAATTGTATCTGTCGTACAGATCCAGTATAAAACTCATTTGCAGTAACTACAACTGTACTAAAGTTTTCAATTTGAACACAACTTGAATTTGCTGATACTGATTGTACCTTTGGATTGGATATCAGTGCAACTTGTGGTGCATTTATTCTAGATTTAGCGTAATAAACAACTCTTTCTGTGGTTGTCAAAACTCCATTTGGATCTCTATAATCAACATTAATTTTAAGGGTTCCAGTTTCAGTTGATATTGAACTAATACCATACTCATTTATAGTGGGAACTTCCTGTGATGGGGTTACTCCAGAACCAGTAACCGTATACCTAAATTTACCGTTTGATAAATTAGAAACATCTACAACATATTCAAAATCAACTAAATCATTCCCACTATATACAATAACAGATCCAGTTGATGTAGTTATTCCACTTTGAACCACACCAATTGAGTTTGCAGGTAAAACAAAGTTTGTATTGGATAGGGTAATAACTAATGGTGGGGCTGGATCTGTTAGTCTAAAAATAGTAGTTGAACTAGTATCCCCATCTACAGTTGCAGTATAACTTATAGATGATACTCGCACATCAGTACGAGATCCTGTGAAATTAGTTATGGATAAAGTTGCACTTGTATCCGTTACGTTTGTCAACAAACCAGGATATTGACCACCTGCATAACTTGCAGATGTAAGTAGAGTCCCGTTTTCATCAAAAGCAGATGATACATATGTAGTGGAACCTGAATACCCACTACGTATTAAACTAAAATTAATATCATTTTGTGCAGTTGGTGATGGTTCATTTTTATAATCAAATTTGAAAGCAACGGTATCCGTACTCAAACTCAATTGTTTAGCCAATCCTGCTACATCATTACCACCCGTAAATTGTTTAGATCTTTGTACTAAAACGGGTATGTAGTTATTATTTATATCATAAAACTCAAATCTAAAATCAAATGTTTCATTAAAAAGTTTTCGTGGAATTTGTTGTATAAATGTTATCTCATCGGGTGAAAATGAAGTTTCCTGTGATGCTTTTAAACTTATATTGGATAAAAACCAATTTGCAGGATTAGTAACTGCGGGGTTTAATTCACCAACAATTTCAAACACCAATTTGCCAATTCCGGTGCTTGTTGGTATAAAATTTGTTTGTATATCCGTTTTGGTTAAGTACTCATTTGAATAATTTATAGCTCCAATTTGCTCTAAATAATCAGATGAACTTATATATGTCTTTATATATGGTGTTTCACTTCGAGATCCACTGTACAATACTTTATAAAATAAAGTATACTCACTATCCTTTGTAAATGTATAAGAATCTTTTGTGACTAACTTTTGAACCCCACCTGCGGTTGGGTCAAAATCAATTTCTATTGAATTTAAAAGATTTGTGGAATTTGGTGTGACAGGGTGAGCAGTGCTACCACTCTCCCAATACGTATCAAAATTAGTTCCATAAAAATTACCATAATAAACCTCTGTTGCATTACTTGCGGTATAATCAACTAAAAATTCAGTTGACTCTAATTTTATATCTTGAACTAATTGGAAATCTTCTAATAAACTTCGTGACTTTCTAAATACTTTAACTCTCGCAACATCACCAACAAATGTACCCAACCTACGTAGTGTGAATTTACCAAATGAACTTAGTGTGGATGTGTTTGTTATCGTTTCATTTTCAAAATACTCAAATGATGATGTATATGATGCACTTATAAATGGGCTAACGGCGTTTGCGTTACCTACTCTAACGGTATAGGGTTTATCTACTAATAATTCAGTATCATTTATTACTTCAATTACACTTGCGGAATAGTTTAAATCGGGTAAGGTTATTAAATTATCTTGAATAGATGATGTCCAATGTGGCCCCCCATTTACACGAAGTTTATACACCGTTCCACCAGCATATCCATCTAAAAAAATACCAGCTATAGGAATTTCAGGTATACCATCAACTGAACCACTTTGAGTTATAAGTGGAACATCAACATTAAAAATAGGTTTTACAAGTTCATCTATTTGAACGGTTGGTCTATAATAAAATCTAACTTTATCTTCATTTGCAATATTACGATTTATTTTAAATCGTTTTTTCCACTTTACATTATACTTACCTTTCCAATCATCAGGTACATCTCTTCTTATACCATTATCATCTACATAAGTTTTTAATTCAGCTAGTATAGTTATATTTGCTTCACCAATAGGTGTATCTTCATAGATATGGACAGAAATAACTTTAGATAACCCCTCATAGTATTCAGGTATACCATCACCAACTTCAAAATAAACGGGATCACCATTTACATCTTTTATTTCAATTAAAACGTCGGTACTTTCTTTTAGGTGTTCAGTACCCTCAATTACAAATCCATTCTTACCACCACTAAATACATCGTTAAACTCATTTATTTTTAAATAAAATGAATTAGGGTCTTCATCGGTAATAAACGTGGAATATTTATCTAAATTAAGATTAGTTCCGTATTTTTTTATTCTGGACATATCTATAAATATACATAACGATATAAATTAAAAATTAATATAACTAAATTCATCTTTCTTTCTGATTTCCATAATCGAATCTACGAAATCTCTAGCAATATCCAAATGTGAAATTAAAATAATAAAATCAAACTGAGTTTTTAAGTATGAAAACATTAAAAATATAGATTGTAAATTTTCACTATCCAAAGTTCCCAACCCCTCATCCACAATTAAAAAGTTTGGCCGTGGTAAATTACACAGATTTATTAGCGCAATTCTAATTGCAAGACCTGAAATGAACCGTTCCATTCCACTACTCATTTCTAATGGCCATTTTTGATCCGAATATACAATATACGCGTTTATAGTTTTACCATCCATTTCCAATTCAACCGTAAAATCTACAATTTGGGTCAAAATGTTATTTATTTCCTGCTCTATGATTGGTATAGCACGAGATATTAACATATAAGGTACGCCATCTCTATTTATTGAATCTAAATACATTTCATATAACTTTGAATCTGCAAATAGTTGATCAAATTCGGACATGATTTTAACTGTCGATTCATACTCATACTTGAATCGTTCAATATCACCTTTGCATGTAATTAAAGATGATTGGTTTTTTTCAATTTCAGTTTTATGAGATTGTATAGTAGGTTCTAACCATTTTAATTTGAGTTCGATATCATGATTTGATTTTATTGCAATTTCATTTTCAAAATAGATTTTCAATTCAGATTTTAAAGTATTAATCTCATTTAACATGGATTCAGTTTCAACTTTATTAAGTAGTATACTGTCCTTTGTAGATGAAATGATAATATTTAAATCTCTAATTTTATTTATTAAATCTGAATAATCTAACCACTCAGTTTCAACTTCTTTTAATATTAATATGTCATTGTTGATATTTTCAATATTTTCAAGTTTTATATTTAACGATTGTGTGATTTCTTCAATATCACCTAACACATCCTCTTTTTTTTCAATTATAGATTTTGAATTTTTAACACATATGGAACAATCTGGATTATATTCATGCTCATTTAGATGACCTAAAATTTCATTTTTGCTATCAATTGTATGATTCAGTTTTTCAATTTCTAATTTTAATTTTGAATGTGAATCTTTTAGTTCTTTTAACTTGTTGAATCTATCTTCTATATCACTTTCAATATATGTATTATACTTTAAATCTAATTCAGATTTTATATTAATATTATTGGTAAGTTTAGTTTCCAAGTTCGTTTTTACAGACTCAAGTTTCTCAATATCCTTTTCTTTTAATTCTATTCTAGATATAAGTTCATCTGAGTTGGAGGTTATATTGTTTTGAATTGGAACTATTTTTCTGACTAAATTAATATACTCCGTATCTAATTTATCCCTTTCCTGTGTCAATTCTTTTATTTTAAGTTCAAGTTCAGAATACTCCCCTTCTTTATTCGTTATACTTGTTTTTAGTTGATCGATTTTAGCTTCATAATCCGTTTCATCATATCTGTCCAACGACAACTTGATTCGTTTATACTCATCACTTACCAATAAAAATAATTTATCAAATACATCAATTCCAATAAATTGAGATAATATATCTTTACGCTCACTTTGTGATTTATCTATAAATAAGGAATTATTACCTTGTAAAGAAAGTGTAGTTAGGATAAAATCTTCATACTTACCAATATACTGTTCAATTTTATCGTTGGTATCTCTTCTATGCTCCCCATTTAAAGATTCAATATTACCTTCATACTCTCTCCAAAAATTAACATCTACACGAACACCTACCTTTGTTTTTTTAGCCAATCGTTCAATAAAATAATCTATATTATCAATTTGAAAATGAAACTTGCAATAAAATGAATCCTTTTGATTGTTCATTATATTCTGTGCTTTAAACGCACGAGAACATTTATCAAAAATACAAAACGATAACGCATCCCATATAGCAGATTTACCTTGTCCGTTAGGTGCAAATAATCCAATTAACCCAGTTGCGTTTTCAAAATTTATTTTATTTTTATCACCGTATGAAAACATGTTAGAAAACTCAAATAATTTAGGTATCCAAATTATTCTATCTAAATTCGTTTCACTCGAATTTAATTTATTGTTAAACTGAATGTTTAGATCACATATTTTATCTATTGTTGATTTGTCTAAGACATAAGATTGATTTAAATAATCAGAAATCAATTTGTTTTGAAACACAACATCCCTTACATTTCCAACTAGTGATGAATTTATAGATGAGTTTGTTGCAAGTGAATTCAAAGTATCCATACGTGTAATACTCAATTCAATCGTGTCAAACATGGTCTTCAACTCTGTTATACAAGATTGTAATTGGACAGAGTTTGTATTTTGTGTCTTTAATCGTATTCTAGCATGTTTAGGTAAAATGGTTTTAGCTTCATCATATACCCATTTAGGGATAATCCCATCTATAATATCTATTGTTAAATAGCCATATTCGTTGTAAATATTATGTTCGGTAAATGTTCTCTTTTTAATATCCCACAATAAATAACCGTGATTTTCTAAAAGTTCGCCATGGTTTTGTTGCAACAACGATCCCCCATATGCTAAAATTGGGTGATCCAATCTTTCGTTATATTCCTGTAAAACCTGACGGGAGTGAATATCACCAAACATTCCAATATGAAATCCATTAAATAATTCAACCGAAAACGATTTTGAGTTGACATAATATCCAACATCTGTCTTAGCTCTGTAAACTGGTCCATGAAAGAATACTATTTTATGATCACCAACTATATCAGTTCCCTTAATCCAATTATCCTTATTATCAAAAATAGAAAAAACGGATACGATCAAATCACCAATTTCATATACATTAGTATCCCTTAAATAAAATAAATTAGGATGATTTAAGGATTCTATAATCGGGGAAAGAACATCTAAACGTGATGGGTTTAGTAAATTACAATCGTGATTACCTGCAATAACAAATGTGGGTATTCTATCCGCACATTCCTTTAAAAACCAACTTATCTCCCTTACTAATTCAGGTGACATTTCAGTCTTAGCGTGTGCAATATCACCACCTATGTATAAGATGCTGTTATCTACTTTCTGATCTAAAACTTTTAAAAATTTATTGAATACGGATCTGTATTCAGTATGTCGTTTTAAATTTCTAATATGGATATCGGATACGTGATATACATAATCTATGGTTCTACCATTTAATAATTTCATATTCCTTTTAATTTTAATTTAATCATATCATCCCATGTCGTAATCTTTGATTGCCTTATAATTTCTTGGGTTTTATCAAAGCCGAGATCACTTGGATCTTTTTCGGAGGGTATGATATTAATTACTTCTATGCCGTTTTTACTAAAATAATCTACATATTTATTTGCTTGATCTTGTGCATCACTATCTAACATTATTCTAATACGTTTTACCTTATTAATGAAAATAGATTCCATTAACTTTTTAGATATAAATTTACCAAATAGGGGTATTGCATTTCTTCTAATTGCAATTGCATCAAAAACTCCTTCACACAGTGTAATGTCAAATTTCCAATTTATTTGGTTCTCGAATCCAATTACGTTTTTTGATATTGGTGGATTCTTATACTTAAAGGGATTGTCATCATACGATCTCGCCATAAAATAATTTAATTGGTTATCCTTATCATATGATGGTATTATTATTCTATTGGAGTAGATACCCGAATCGCAATATCCTATATTATATTTCACTATAAGATCATCAGTAATACCCCTGTTATATAAATAACGTTTTACATGATCAAACGTTGGATCTATTTTTATTTTCTTTTTGTTTAATCTTTTAAATTCTAATGGAAGTTTTAATTTAATTACATCAACATCATCATAGCTTTCACTTTTATAATAGTGAGAACCGTAAATTCTGTTAATAGTATTTATTTTACTAACTTCACAATTTAATTTGCGTAAGAGAAAGGAGATGCTACTTCCCTTTGAATCACACACCCAACAATGAAATTTTTGACTATTTAAGTTTACTTGTAATTTCTTTTTGTGGTGGTGACAAAACGGACAGTGATACGCAACCTCATCATAAGGAAGAGTTGTTCCCATACCAAGTATGGAATCTAAAATATCAATAACGACTAATCTATCTTTGGGTGAAATCATACACCTTAATATAGTAAAAATTTGTTAATTAGTCAATATTTTTTGTATCTTTGTGGTAGAACTTACCGAGTATCGTATCATTCCAAAAAAATTCAGGGTATTCTAATACTTCATATTTAAAGAGATATTTTGTCTCTAAATATGTAAGTTGTTTTTTACTATATGCAAATTCTAATATGTACCTAATAAATTCAGTCTGCTTACCTTCTTTGATCATTTGCTTTATTTGAAGGTTTGATCCATAGTAACTTAACCAATCAGACTCTTTTACAATGCGTCGTTTTCTTTTGTAGCCTTTAAGTGGTGGGAGTGTTTTTTTAGATTCTAGTAATTTCTTACCAATATATTTTTTACCACTGGTATGAACCAACATATATACAAAACCAATAGCACTTTCAGGCATATCTGAAAGTGCTTTTATTTCACTAGTGTTATATATCCACATATTATTGTGGTTTTGAATCAGTATATTTTTTCTCGTTTACTTTACCACCTCTAGCTTTTTCTAGAGCCTTTTCATCTTTTGATAAATTTCTACCACCATCAGCTTCGATTGGTGTCTTATCTTTACTAGTATCTGGTAATTTACTAAAATCAGATTTTTTATATCGGTCTAACATAGATGCCATAATAAAGTTTCTCCTTTTCTATAAATATATTCATTTCCAATTTTACATATCAAATCTAACTATAAAATTCAATGGATAGTCTGGTAACTTTTTTACTGGTTTTGCCAATTTAGCTACAAAAATTAAATCAAATTCATCATCATAGAAACCAATTGTTGTTATGTATGGTCGTAAATATGATCCAGTTTCATCAGTTAAACCTTTTGTAAAATAATCATCCCACGAACCAGATTTAGAAGAATCTGTAATCGATGGATACCATTTTTTAACAAAGGGCCTTCCTTCAATATTACTAACAGCTGATGGGTTTGTTGATGTATTTGCCTCATATTCACCAACGGTTAAAAACAATTCGTGTTCGTATATTGTTTGAGTTGATTTAAACTTTATGCTAACATCTTGGTATGATTCACTATTTACATTCTTTGTCATAACTAATAAACCAGATCCATAAAAAATATTACCATAAACAACACTTCCACTTTTTAGATTGGAATATCCATCATCTCTTAGAACCATACTTGATGAATTATCAGTCAAAATTACAGAGTTCGGTTTAATACCTTCACCATAATAGCTTGATGATATAGATAACACTACAATTTCATCTTCTAATACTCGTTCATCTGTTGATGAATAATTTTCTCTGTATCCTGGTAAATATGCACTTCCTGTTGTTGGATTGTAATAATACTGTTGTTTAATTGAAGAGTATAATAATCTTGGATATACACCATTTACTCTACTTTCAATATCTTCATCAAAAGTAGATCCAGATACTTGATTTCCAAACTCACTACCATAATACCGATCAAAACTAGATGATGGTAAATTCCAATTTTTATAAGTGGTTAATTTCCTAACAGTTATATCGTCTTTTTGAATTGGTTTTATCATAAATATAAATAGTTAATATAAAAAATAACCCAACCTTTATAGGGATGGGTTATTTGTTTAGACATATTTAAATCAATCTATGCTAATTAAAAATCTAATCTAATTTTTACTAGCAACTCTTTACTAAAATCTTTTAGAATTGGTTGAGATACTTTGCCAACTGCTAAAAGTTCATTCTGATTGTTATACAACCCAACCGTTGTTATATAAACTTTTGGATTATCAACAAATGATTCTTCAATTAATCTACCATTAGCCAATCTAAATGTTGGATTATTTGAATAATTAAATTCTCTATTATGTACTCTTACAAAATAGTGAGTGGTCGAAATAGTTTCGGTCCTCCTTGCTTCAAAATCACTACCACCTTTCAGTGCATTATATAATAAAGCGTGATTTTGTTTATCCGCATCTACGCCATAATCAACTGATGCGCCACCTACGGATCCAGTACCAATCGAAGTTCCTATAGTATTGTGGATCGCAGTTGGGTTAAGTATGACAATGCCCTGATCTGGATAGAAAAGACCATAACCAATATTGTTTGATGCAGTCGGTGTTACAACTGTAGCAGCTGCGGCTGTTCCCAAATTTAACGAACCAGATACTATATTAAATACTCTACCAGAAGTTCCAGAGGTTTCATTAAATTTATTACCAGAATCATCAATAAATGTAAATATACCATTGGATCCACTCAAGTCAAATTCAATATTTCCAGCATCAACTTTCTCTCTATATCGTGATCTAGCAAAATTGATAACATAAATATCACTAGATGCGGTTAATACATTAGTAACATTAGTTAAAAATTCAAATCTCGTATCATCACTTTCTAGCAATATGGTTCTATATTGACCATAAATTGCAGTCGTTGGAAATGTACCCTCACCATTGGATAAATCCAATGATATAGAACCGCTACCAGATACGTGACCATATGTAACTGCAAATTGAACTTCAGCCGATGCAGAAGTTGCATTTGTTTGATACACATTCCAATAATATTTTCCAGATGAAGATACTTGGGTTGATGATGTAAAAAATGTACTTAATGTACCCTCGCCACCGCTCCAAAGACCACTTGTAACAATTTCAGTATCACTAACAATATCATCACTTATAGTGAACATTTTATAAGGACCCATAGTAGCAGCTGATGGTGTGCCAGATATTAAAGGTTCGCCGGTTGCAACATTAGCCTGTCGTAAAATAGTAGCTATATCAGCATCAGATACAGTTTGACCAGCAGCGGTTCGGTTCGCAAATAATGTATTTAATTCTTGCTGTAATGCGGTTTGATTAATTATTGCCATTTTTATAAATCCTTATATTATGATGCTGTTATATATTGTATTTCAATGGGTATGGTCAAAGATGCACCAGTATTATTACCAATTATTGTCATCGTTGTACTAAAACTTCTATCTATCGAAGTATTAGATGGTGGTGAATACGTAAACTGTCTACCATCTAAATTATAAATAGCTGTCATTTCGGTTACATTTTGTGTAGTTACCAAAGTTGCACCACTAATACTGCCAGCTTCCCTATCTGCCAATATGATAGTAAATGAGGTATTCAAATCTGGATTAGTTCCCGTTGTAGTTATAGTTACCTGTTGTGGTTGTGTACTTGTTCCAAGTGAAGAGTTTGCATATATTTTTATCTTATTGGTACCAGTAAAGCTAATATTACCAATATTGATAGTTGGTATTTCCTCTTGTCCCTTTGGCATTGTCATAAGTTTATATTTCATTACCTGGGTTTCATCTACACCAGATTCTAATATAGGTAGTGCCCTAATGGCAGCATCATAATATGCAGATCCCTTTGGGTGTGCGGTATCGTATAGTGAATAATCAATTTCATCATCCGATAACGCGAATTTTGTTATATTTAAGTTTCCTCTATTTTCTGCCAGTTTTTGACGACCACGTCGTGTTAAAACTGCATCAATAGTTATTTCAGTTGTGTTATCTAAATATGCCATATTTATTTCCTTTAAAAAAGTTTAAACGTTTTTTATGTTTGTACATATAAGTATATTAAATTATATTTTTTAATATTATTCTGTATAGAGGATGGGTTCCCCACTTCCGCGTCCAGTTTCATTTACTCTCAATACATTCGGATCTGTCAAGAATACTTCAACTGGTGATTTTCTATCATACGTTGTGGCAGATGTATTTTTTACTCCTTTATATATTGAATTTTCCATACCCGCAGTCAAATCATTTGTATATCTGTGATGTGATGGTAGATATCCATTAAGTGGCTTAACATCTATTATATCACCACCAATAATTGGGTCTGAATCTGTCGGATTTAAAAAAGTAATTCTATACCTAAATCGTTCACGTTTTATATAATCATATTCATCATATTTAGATGGTGATACTAATGAGCTTGAAACTATTTCATTAACAGATTCAAAATATCGTTCTTTCAGTATAAATACTTTTTTGCGTTCTTTTTTATACCCACCCCTACCATCTATTGTTGTTATGATAGCAACTCCATTTTGTGCGAAGATATTTCTACCTCCTACATTTGGTACAGTATCATCCAATCCAATGGATTCATATGCATCCTTTAATCTATAAATTACTCTCGTTTCAGTTAATATTCTTGGTAGTTGTATATTAAGATCATCTATATTAAATTCAATAGTAGTATTATCCGTTGTATTTAATCTTGTATTTAAATTATCATAATTAAAATTAATTAAAGTACTATCAATATAGGTTATATTGCTATTTAAATCATCATAATTTATATTTAAATTCATATCATCAACAGCTTCTATAATAGTTTTATAATCATTAGTATTAAAAAACAAAGAAGATGTTGTATTTGTAATAGTACCAGTACTATCATCATAATTTATGTGTATATCAATATTATCTTGCGTATTAATATCAGTATCAAAATTACCAATTTCAACATTTAAACTCTGTGAGTTGTTAGATATTACCGTTAAGTAATTATTATAATCACTATTAATTGATGATGTATAGTTAGTTAAATTAGTTGAAAAATTATTTAATGATGATGTTGTTTGAACCCTAATTGGTAATTCACTAATATAGTTATCATATAAAGCTTTAGGTGTGACTACAACTGGTAAATCATCATCAATTGTATAATTTTCAGCAGATCCACTTATATGAATATTATAATCACCAACTAAATTACCATATTCCGTTTTTACGGGTTTCCAATCATATTTGTTTCGCTCTAATAAGTGTGGTTCATAAAGCAATCCAGTTGAAAATCGTGATCTGGCTGGTACTAATGTTTTTAAAACCTCAAATATGGATTTATCTATATATTTAACCAGTCTAACAAACTCATAAGGATTTAAATCCAGTCTTTCAAAGTAATATGTTCTTAAATCATTTAGTTCTTTATATGTAGATTTGTATTGATCTGCTGGGTTTCCTATAAAATCATCCAAATACAAATCACCAAACGCTTTAATTATATCTAAATTTACTTCTCTTGTGTGAGATAAAAACACACCAAGTTTATTGGAATCAATTGTAGATCTATCATATATACCTTTTGATGTGTATTCGGTTGGACTTAATCTATTTCCGGAAACACTTGCACTTTCAAATCTAATTTTATCCGTATACATATACGAACCTTTTGGAACAATACCAGTTACAGTTCGCTCGTATGGTAGGTATTGATATGGATATTGAGATGCTGAATAAAAATTAGAAGCCGTTGCATGAGTTGCGTATGTTTGATTGATTGCAACATTTTTAATATAAGGATCTAATGTTCTATCTTTTGGATATTCAAAATCTAATCTAAAAATTAAATCATCAGTTGAACTACTTATGTCATTTCCATTTATTGCTTCAGGTAAAAGTGTGTGAATCTCAAGTGAACCTGTATTTAGGGGTTCTGTCCACAATCTAAATTCATCAATAGTTCCTTTGAATGTTTCGCCAATTATTAATTGAGAACTACCACTCCAATTTGAAGATCCGGTCGGGACCGTTACTGAACCTGATACTTTACTTCTAACTCGATCTCGTAATGCCTCATATGCGTATATCGTATAGGTATCCGTTGTACTACCCGTTTCACGATTTAAAAGTATTTGTGTATATGTTTCATTATATAAATTTATTTCAGAAGTAGATGCTGAATATAAGGTAGAACTGCCACTTATCGTAAATTCAACATACCCTGTATTTTGTGGAGTTCTTACAAAATCTACCGACCATGCACCATCGTTTTTAATTATATTTTGATCATTAACATCATTTGTATTTAATCTTAGTTCAACTGCTTGTGGGTAATTTAGACTACCAGTCGGATATGGTTTCCAATCTACTAATATTTTAGAACCCGTGTAAGATGCAGATACAAAATTTATAGCAGAACTTCTATCTTGATAAGTATACGTTTTTCTAACACCATCAGTGCCATCATCTTGTGGTCCACCATATTCAACCACATTCAAAATATATTCAGGAACACCATACGCAGCCAATATTGCGTTTATACTTCGCTTAGTTCCTTTGTGTTTTAGAATGTAAGGTAAATTATTAAGTATTCGTCTCCAAATTTGAGATCTATACTCCTTTTCCGAATATTCACTTATCTGGTTTCCGTTTTCATCCACTCCAAAAGCATATAACCATAACAATTGTGAAGATGCACCGACTTTTGGATTCCAACCAAAAGCATTTAAGTAAGGATAAACTAAATCATCAATTATACCAAAATATTTTTGATTTTCAATAAACTTAGCTTCCTTTAACGCGTTGACATAACACCATATTATATCAAAGTGGTGACCTACCATGTTTAAAAAAGTAAGGAACTCATCGTTTTCCTTATCTTGAATAATATATTCAGGTATATTTGTTATAAGTCTATGTACGTTTGTACGATCAAATTTTTCAGCCAAATCTAGTGCAGTGTCGTACCAATTTTTTGCGGCATCAGTTGTTGATCCACTTAATATCGATCCTGCACCCGGATAACCAAATCCCGTTTCAACATCCGTATACAAAAACTCTTCAAACGCTGTAAAACTTCCAATCAGTTGATGTTTAGTTTCTCGTACTCTCTTTAATTCATTAATAGCGGATATGTTATATAGTGAACTACTTGAATTTGTTAATTCAGTTATTTTTTGATCATACGATTCTAATAGTTGAACTTTATAAAAGAAATTTAAAACGAGTTCATCCGCAGAACCAAAGTGTACAAAATTTTCAAATAAATACCCAGAACCAGATTCTGCATAAATTATTTGTAATTTTGTAGTATCTATACCACTTTTATAAAAATATTGATTGAGTAGCTTTTCATTTACAACGGAACCAGATGAAAGTATCTGATCAAAATATTCAAACCCAATACCACCTTCATCTAATATATTCCAATTTGGGGGTCGTATTTTTATACAATCCTCAATTATTTCATCAACCAATCTAACTTTGACAATTAGATGTCCGTTTCTATCTGGACTACTTAATATTAAATTTAAATTATCATCCATAGTTTTTAACTTCTCTGTTTACTTATCCAAATAGATGTATTGGGCTGTATTTCCTCTGGTAGTGGTTCATACATTTTTAAAATTAGGGTTGGGTTTTCTTCTACTGCAATTTCATTACCCAACTCATCTAATTCAAATTCACTAAACGTAATATCATCACGTTCCCAATTTGCAATTAATCTAGGTTCATAATTATCAAAATGTAAATAATGATTTAAATATTTAGCAACCTCATCTTTATATACTCTAAAATCAAATTTTGGTTTAATTACTGTATTCAAATTATTTATTATATATGGTCTTGGTATTTGAATATCAGATTTATTAAATATAATTTCTATAACTTCTATTTGACCTATTAATATCTTATTATCAGGTTCTAACCGCTCTGGAACTAATACCAGTGTAAAAGTAAATGTATCATTTTCTGGACCAGTGTTTATATTAAACCGTTTAATCAAATCATCCATATTAAACTTTGCAAAATCATCTGATTTGTATTTTCCATAGAATGAATTTTGATTGTAAGTTTTTTCATCGACATTAACATAGATAGATACATTTGTTGTAAATTCAGATTCAAAGTTAACATCAAAATCTACATTAAATCCAGCATAATCTTGAGCATTGATTCCTTCTGGATATTCAATTCTAGTTATAAGTGGTGGTGTGACAACTGGTAATATTCTAGCTAATAATTCACGCGATCCCTCATTTCCATAGTTATCAACATACGATAGATTAATTTTAACAAAAGTATTTACTTTAATAGTATTAGCTAAAACTCTAATAGTACCACCATCATCTATATCAAATCCAATGTAATCTATAAATTTACCAATACCACCATCTTGGTTTTGTTCGTACGCGTAGATAGTATTTATAGTATAATTAGAATCATTTAATCCATCTGTTCTTAGTTTTTCACCTGGTTTTAACTTAACATATGTCAATGATTTTGTGGATACTTTGTTAGCTAATATTTCAGATGCTTTGATATAAATATCACGTATTTCATCGTAAGATTGATCTATAATTTCAAATTTATCACTAACAATTACTTGTTGTTGTTGTGGATCTGGTTGTATAGAAATAGCACTCTCTTCTCTCGGTAATTGTATTCTATTAAGTGTAAATGGCAAAGTTACTGTGCCCTCTTTACCACTTAAATCCTTATATCTAATTTCAACAAATGAGTTTTCCGAATTTAGCAGTTTCTTTACAAACGGCCTAAACGTATCTGGTGATATAATATCATAGCTTTCAATAACTTTATTATTAGATGAATCGTAAACTTTTATAATTTTAAATTCATTTTTATTTAATACGTCACGAATCACTGGCATCATTTTTCGTGGCGGAAATGGTGTTTCTATTTCTCGCTCGGAAAGCTCAACTTTAAAATCTGTAAATGGAAGTGGTCGTTGCACTAATGAAAATCTAAAATCAACAAATACATCAACATTTGTTGGAGTTAAACTTGAAAAAACTTCTTGACCTTTAGGTGGGATTCTTATAATAGATACAGTTACGATAGATGACCCACTTTTACCACAACTATCAATATAATCTATGTAAACGTTAATAGTACCACTAACTGTTAAAATACCATCTTCTTTTAATGGTATGTTATTTGATAAATTATTTGGATTTGCAACTAACAAACCCTCTATTTTCTTATCTTTAAAAGTACCTTTTGTTAACTGACCTGCTGTAAATATTAACCCACCAGTTCGTCTAGAATTCGTTTCGGTTCCAGTGATTGTAATTAAATTATCAGATATTCCTAATATTGTACTTTCATAATCAACGGATACTGCAACTGATGATGTATCGGGTTTAAAATTAATTACATATGGGGGTTCTTGTACTCTATTTATTTTAAAAGTAGTAGTGGTTGTATCTAAATTTGAATTATCATCTTTATATTCAATGGTTACAGTAGCTACATAATTTTTATGTAAAAAATCAGTTACTAAATTAATAGTACTTTGTGCCGAATCTATATTAAAGTTAAGATTTTCAGAATCACTAACTACATTTAAAATTCTAAACTCACCATTTGATAGATCACCATTACTTCTATAAAATAGAGATTTAGAATCAGATGAGTTATTTTTATTAATTTGAATTGCTGAAATTAATACTGGTAAATTCCCACTTAAAATTGAATTGTTACAGTCAACTTGTATATTTAAATCTGCATTAGGTTTAGCACTTACAGTATAAGTTGGCGGTAAAGGTGGTGGGGGTGGGCCAGGTGGTTCTGGGTCATCTTCGCGCCTAGGTACAATTTCAAAATATAAATATTCATCAGTTGGTGATGGTATCGGTGGTACATTTTGATTAAAATTTCTATATGATATTTTAACTTTACCAGTTACCTTACCACTTAATCGATATACATTAACATCAAAGTGTCCAAAATCTTGAGATTTACTTTGAAATCCATATCGAATATCATTAGAATTATACGCTATAATTTCTACTCGATCGGTTGGATTCTCATAATTCAGTTCAACCGAACGTATTGAAAACATACCACGACCCGATCCAGGCCCAGGTTCAAATGGTGTATATCCATAATTAATATTTTTACTTGGGGTTGATTCGGAATCTACATCATACCCATCTACCCTTACCTCAAATTTTTTATAATTCTGGTTTATTTCCTTTATGATGGGCTCAAACGATTTATTTACATCTATAAACGTTTCTTTTGGATTTATATTAAAGTAGGAAAGCGTAAAAACATCACTCCGTAAAACAGGAAACTTTATAATGTGATCACTAATGTCACCTAAATTATTTTTATATTTTATCTTAACTACACCATCTATATATTCACGATTATCCGAAAACGGACCTGTAAAATTTATATTATATACGTTTGGTGTTGAGTTATTCGAATTAGATGCATTTATATAAGTTAATTCTTCGGTGGGTAACATTACAGAAGTTGGGGGTTCCCAATTTCTATAAAATTTAATACTTTCTATTGAAAATGAATTTCTATCGGTTACTACACTAACAACTGGTTTTATAATACCAACTTTGGTTTTACCTAATATTTCAGCAGATCCTTTACCTGAAAACCCAAACCAAACTTTTGACTTATAGTCCACTTTTGCAACAATTCTATCGGGATTTGTAGTAAATGTTGGTTTTAACTCTTCTATTCTTTTTAATCTATAATATACAGATTTTTCACCGATTGTATTATTTACTTTATATTTAATTGTAAATTGAACAATTTGTAAATCAGTTGGTTTGGATTCTCTAACCTGTTGGGGTATTGGTGAAAAATCAATATTAGAATCACCCCAAAATCCGTTTGGATTAAAGTTTGTATTTTGAAAACCCACAACACCAGAAACATAAAACTCACCTTCATCCAATTCACTATCACTTTTCTTAAATCTGAAAATTAAAGGTACTTGTCCTCCAGTTCCAGTTTGTGATCTAGCAACTCCATATAAAGATATTGGATTAGTTCTGTTAGATCCATTTAAAATTAATAGTTCATTACTACCTTCTTTTGTATAGTAGGGAACTGTTATTGATGAGTATGGATCTGTAGTTGAATCCTTTGTATTTGGGAATGGGCCTGTATTTTTATTTGGATCAAAATCAAACCAAAAGTTAACCAAAGAAAAATCCTGAGTCCTACCTCTTTGTGTTACTGATATTTCTGCAAGTAATGATGGTGTTGCACTTGATGCTATTAATTGTAATCTAGTTGTTCTATTTATAGATGTAAAATTTGGTTTAACTCGTAATGTTATTTCTTTAGATCCACGAGACCCAACAAATTCAACGGGTTCTATCCAACTAAATTGAGGTGTTATATCATATTCTGTTAAAATCCATTCTAAATTTTCATCAACATTTATCCGTACCTTAAAATCACCACCAAACTCATTTGCTTCAATTTTAGTTG
>VFQS010001834.1_pt1 | contig 18385 bp, 15 predicted proteins | sample 3512361 | NCBI WGS metagenome assembly VFQS01 (sample SAMN10412375, study PRJNA504923) | tailings metagenome | isolation source: Relicate 1 Philex TSF3 active mining | place: Philippines
CCTGCAACAGGTCACCACCGCCCTCCAGGACCTGGCCACCGCCCTCTCCCTGGAGAGGTAAGCCAGCTCCTGTGGCACCGCCTGCCTGATGATGCTGGCGTTCCTGATCGGACCAGGTGGCCCAACACGCCGATGCCTGTTTCAAGAAAGCCCTCGCATACTGTAAGACCAGAAAAAACCTCTTTGAGAAGGTTCGACAGGTCTTTGATCTGTTTACCCTGTATGTCAATGAACGTCGTGTATCGCTTTATCGCCAAGGAGATAACCCTTGATTCTCCTATGTTAGAATAGCTTTAGATGATGATTTTTTCTAAACCGGGAACCGCTGATAAAAATGGCTCAAAAATAAAAAATTTTGGCTCAAAATGGCTCAATATAAAATAAATTGCGTTAAATTTGTGCCATGAATGCAAAAGTTTACCACTTTAATTTACACCTGAGTTGGAAGATACTTAGTGTCATCAGTCGAATTGACCGATTCGATGCTTCATGGACTTCGGTTGAACGGATAGAAGGCAGCAATCTTCGACAGTTGAGACATATCGCTACTATTCAGAGCGTAGGGGCTTCGACGCGAATTGAAGGCTCAAAGATGACAGATGAGGAGGTCGCTGACCTATTGAATAACATAGGCATAAGCAAAATCGAAGACAGAGATTCGCAAGAGGTAGTTGGCTATTTTAATGTCTTAGATACGATTGTAGATTCGCATGAAGCGATTGTAGTTAATGAAAACAACCTAAAAAATCTTCATAACCAACTTTTAAAATATAGCAGCAAAGATACCTGGCATCGAGGCGACTATAAGCAACATATCAATGCAGTAGAAGCAAGCTTTCCGGACGGGAGCAAGAAGATTATTTTCAAGACGACTGATCCAGGATTTGCTACGGAAGATGCCATGCGGCGGATGATTGAATGGTACAGTATGGAAACCGAGGTACATCCACTGATTATTTGCGCTGCATTTGTTTATGAATTTGTAAGTATTCATCCGTTTCAGGATGGTAACGGGCGATTGAGCCGCTTGTTGACTACCTTGACGTTGCTACAAAAAGGATATAAATGGATTCAGTATGTGAGTTTCGAGCACGAGATAGAAAATCGGAAAAAAGATTATTACATCAGCCTTAGAAGTTGTCAGGCTCAAAGGCCTAATGAAGATATTACGGACTGGATTGAGTTTTTTTTAAAATCGTTGGTAAATGTACAATCTAAGTTGGAACAAAAACTCGCTTTGTCCGGACAACAGACACAACTTTCAGGCAAAGAGAAAATGGTTTATATATACATATTGAATCATGCGGATTGTAAGTCGGGCGATATGGTTGCGGAACTAAATATATCAAAACCGACAGTAAAAAGAATTTTATCGGAGTTACTTGATAAACAATTGATTGTAAAAAAAGGGCGCGGCGCAGGTGTTACTTATACCCAGCGGTTCTTGGTTTAGAAAAAATCAAATATAAAGTTAGTTTCTGTATCTTACGGTCAAAAAAGTATGATGATAGATACTATACCCGGCAAGGTAAAAGCAGGCTCTGGACGGTGTTTCTCCCGGTGATGTGAGCGGGCAGTTCAAAGTGGTACATAAAGTGCTTGAAGAACTCGGGCTGTGGGAGGGCCGCCAGGTTTTGGGCGGTTATTTGGCCATATCCATGGACGGTATGCAGCACTACTGTTCCAGCAAGAAGTCCTGCGAGCACTGCCTGGTACGTCAACGGCGCAATGGGGAGACGCACTACCACCGCCACTACCGCCGCCCTGCAACAGGTCACCACCGCCCTCCAGGACCTGGCCACCGCCCTCTCCCTGGAGGAGTAGGCCGCCTCCTGTGGCACCGCTTCAGCGCCAACCCGCATTTTTCTCCCTCCCCCTCCCGTTTTTTTTCGTACCTTAGCGCCCACAAACCGCACCCATCCGGCACCCGTTTTGGTTGACCAAACTTCTCTGGACCATGTGCTTTGTGCTTGCTTGCTCGGGCCTGCTGTGTGCAGCCCTCTCCACCCGACCCTCTACCCCACCCCCTCCCGATTCGCTCCCCGACCGGAGCCTCCTGCTCGCCTCCATAGACAGCTTCTACGCCCGCCGCTCCCACGCGCTGCTGCTCGAACTGGAAGAGAGCCGCCAGGGCGACTGGCTGCGCTACCTGCCGGCACTGGGCATCACCTACACGGCACAGGGCGCCCCCCGCCCAACACTGAGCTTCTCCTCCTCCCTGCTGCATACCTACCGCAAAGAACGCCAGCAACGCAACGCCCGCCGCCAGGCCATCCTCGCCCAGGCCCTCCTCGATGCCGACGCCGATAAACGCAAACTGCTGCAACTGCTGCAGGCCTGCTCCCACACCTCCCTCGACCTGCAAACCAAACGGGAAGTGCATGCCCTCGACTCCGCCCTCTTCGCCTTCCATACCCAACAGTCCCAATCCCTGGCCCTCCTGCCCAGCGAATTCCTCGCCAAAAAAAGAGAGTTCCTCCTCAAATCCCTGGACCTCCAACAACTGGAAGCCAAACGCTCCGCCCTCCTCGCCGAAGTACTCTCCCTCGCCCGTTGGCCCCCCCGGTAGCCTGGTGCATTGGAGGCGGTGAGGGGAGGAATGGTATTCCTGATCCCCTCGTATCCAGGGTAATGCCCCCCTCTGCATACCAAAAATGATTTGATAAAATGGAAAAAAACCTTATTTTAGCAGAGGCAAAAGGATAGAGGCTCCTAAAAAGGCAGCTGGTACCCGAATCGAGACAACCCCTCTGTTCTCAGCCTTCCAATCCCACATAACCTATAACCGCTTCGTGTTTAAATCCGCTTCCCCATGCCCAACCTGCCACCTGTCATCGTACTGGCGTTCGCTAATAATCGTTTCAGAGAGGAGCAGAAACTGATTTTGCTGCGTCGAGAGTTCACTAAAGCCAAAGAGGTACTTAGTAAGGCAGAAAAACCCGGACTTTGCGAGGTCGTCGCTCACCCTTTTGCTACGCTTCAGGAGTTCATTGAAACATTCCGGGATATAACGAACCCAAAAAGGACAAAGAGCAGGAGCGTACCCTCTAAAGCCTTATCCGCATGATGGATGAGGAGTATGGCTTCGACCTCGTCGACATGGAGCGGGATTTCACCGTCAGCGACGAAGACGAAAGCGGCAAAAAATGGCGGCGCAAAGTTGACCTCGTCGTTTTCGGGGAAGGCAGTGACCACGAACAGGGGAATATCATCCGCCTCTGTATCGTAATGGAGGGCAAGGTGAAGGAAACCGACGCTAAGAAAGGCACGAAAGCCACCCTCCGAAACCCTGCCAATGATAGCCCGGATCCGCGCTCAAAATATGACCTTGCAGCATGGTAATAATTTCCTAAATTTGCACATGTCCGACGTTCATACACCCGAGCAGCGCAGCTTCAACATGAGCCGTATCCGGTCGAAGGATACAAAGCCGGAAATACTGGTCAGAAAATTTCTTTTTTCACATGGATTCCGTTTCAGAATACATGCGAAAAAAATGCCTGGAAAGCCAGATATTGTTCTGCCAAAGTACAAAACCGTGATTTTCGTTCATGGTTGCTTCTGGCACGGGCATCAGGGATGCCGTTTTTTTGTAGTCCCGAAAACACGCCCCGATTGGTGGACGGCGAAAATCAACCGGAACCGTGAACTGGACAACGTGAATGTACAAAAACTGGAAGAGTTGGGATGGCAGGTAATGGAGGTTTTTGAATGTGAACTGAAACCAGACAAACAGCAGGATACACTCACCTTGATTGTATCACGATTAAAACCATAAACCATGTTAAATCAAATCAAATCCGCTTCCGACCTCGAGCAGCAATTCGAAAAATTGCTGGTGGAAGCAGGTACCAATTGCCGTTACGATTTTACAGAGTTTCCCAATTTTAACAATGAAGAGTCTTTCCATCCAATTAAAGAAGCTACGCTCATGAACCGCCTGATGAAATGGGCTTTAGAAATTTTTAAAGCGGGACAGGCTGACATACAAAAGATAATGCAGCGGGTGTTTCTGGTTGAAACCGGATTGGATAAAGTTATACCGTTTCCCTGAAAATATGCGGACACTGAACTACATTGACCTCTTCGCCGGTGCCGGTGGACTGTCCGAAGGCTTTATCAAACACGGCTTCAATCCCATTGCTCATGTTGAGATGGAGCTTACTGCCTGCCAGACACTGAAAACGAGAATTGCCTACCATCACCTTCGGGAAAAAGGTAAACTTGATCACTATAAAAAGTACCTTAAGGGCGAAATCTCACAGGAGGAGCTTTACTCCTACGTCCCAATCTCGAAGCTGGAAACGGTCATCCATGCTGAAATCTCCGACGAGACCCTGTCAGCAATTTTCAAAAGAATAGACAAGATTTCAAAAAGTAAAAAGGTTGACCTGATTATCGGCGGGCCGCCATGCCAGGCCTACTCCCTGGTCGGGCGTGGGCGTGATGTTAACGGAATGCGGGGCGACAAGAGGAATTTCCTTTTTACCTACTATGCTAAGTTTTTGAAAAAGTACCGTCCGAAATATTTTGTCTTTGAAAACGTCAAAGGACTATTGTACTCGGATGGATACCTGGAACAAATGCTCGAACTGTTCCAAAGCCCGGAAGTCGGCTATCAGGTCAGGTATAAATTGCTGGATGCCAGTAAATTTGGAGCACTCCAAAGCAGGGAACGGCTGATTATTATCGGTAGAAGGGGTAAAAAGCCCTTTGAGTATCCCGCTTTTAGTGAAAAAGAAAATACCTGGAAAACTGCTGCCGACTTGTTCGCCGACCTCCCGGAACTGAAACCAGGCGAAGGCAGCCAGTGGACGCCCTATTCGGGGGCCACTACCCAGTATCTGAGAAAATTTGAAATCCGAAACGGGATTGACTTTGTAACCCAGCATATTGCCCGGCCCCATAATCCGAGAGACCTGAAAATCTATGAAAAAGTACTGGATACCTGGTTGAAGGAAAAAAGAAGGCTTCATTACCATGAACTGCCAGAAGACCTGAAAACTCATACTAATCAGCACGTCTTTACCGACCGGTTCAAGGTGGTTGACCCCGATGGTCTTTCCCACACCCTGGTTGCTCACATCTCAAAAGACGGACATTACTACATACACCCCGACCCGGTACAAAACAGGTCGATCTCAGTCCGGGAGGCTGCGAGAATCCAGTCCTTTCCCGATGATTATTTTTTTGAAGGAGGGAGAACGCCTGCTTTCAGGCAGATTGGGAACGCTGTGCCCCCTCTGATGGCAGGCGAAATCGCTAAAGTCCTGAAATCTATGTTTTAGATGACGACACCTTCAAAATATGACCACCTGGAAACTGTTAGGGCTGAACCTGAAGCACGCTCGATGATTGAGACGTTCCGGGCTATAGGCTACTCAGTTGAAACGGCAGTAGCTGACATTATAGATAATTCAATCTCAGCTGGTGCTTCCAGTATTTGGGTTGACTTCGAATGGAAAGGCAAAGGAACTTACCTTAAAATTACGGATGATGGTCACGGAATGGATGAAGCCGGGCTTATTCAGGCTATGCGACCAGGAAGCAGGAGTCCATTGGAGGACAGGGGTAAATATGACCTCGGGAGATTCGGATTAGGTCTCAAAACAGCTTCGTTTTCTCAATGCCGGAAACTAACCGTCCTTTCCAAAAAAACAGATTGTAAGGTTTCCTGCTTTACCTGGGACCTGGACTTTGTCAATGAAACCGGTAAATGGGATTTGATTAAGTATCCTGGTTCTGAATTTCATGCACTGTTCGATAATCTGACCTCCGGAACAATTGTCCTTTGGGAAAATCTTGACAGATTGATAATGGGTGCGAGGGAGGAAGACAAAGATGCCTTGAACAAATTTCTGGAAACAGCAGAAACGATAAAGAAACATCTTGCTATGGTCTTCCACCGGTTCCTGGAGCAGGGAAAATTTTCATTGTTTTTTCAGCAAAGAAAGGTTGACCCATGGGACCCTTATCTTAGAGGAGCAGATGGATTACAGTCCTTCCCGGAGAGTTATCTTCAAAATGGTCAGGTAACAGTAAAGGGCTATGTATTACCGCACAAATCAAAAATTTCGGAAAACTTATTCCGGATTGCCGAAGGCCCAAAAGGATGGAATGCACAGCAGGGTTTTTATATCTATCGAAATCAGCGGTTACTTGTATCCGGAGACTGGCTCGGTATGTTCCGGAAAGAGGAGCATTATAAACTTGCGAGAATACAAATTGACCTTCCAAATACGCTTGATGCAGATTGGCAGATAGATATTAAAAAATCCATTGCCCGGCCTCCTGTCGGTTTAAGAGATCAACTCAAAGCAATTGCTACCCGAGTCAGGGGGCAGGCTGTAGAGGTTTTCAGACACAAAGGCCGGGTGCTGCAAAGGAAATTTTCTGTTGGGGAATTTCAGCATGTCTGGAGCGAAAAGGTTCGGCATGGAAAGCGGTTTTATGTAATCAACAGAGACCATCCGGTAATCCGGACTTATATCGGTTCTGCTGCTGATCATGAGAAACAACTAAACACCCTTCTCAGATTGATAGAGGAAACCGTACCGGTTTCCCTAATTACTATCCGTGAATCTGAACAACCTGAAGCGCAGTGTTCCCCTTTTGAACATGTGAATCACGAGCCAGTCAGGGAAATTATGCAGCAGATGTTTGACAATCTTACAGCTGGCGGAAAATCTGAAGAGTATGCAAAAGCGATAATTATGAATATTGAACCGTTTAACCTTTTCCCCCAATATCTTGAACTTCTAAAAAAATAATACATGCTACAGGATGCAGTACGCATTGTAAGGATTTTACTCCCCCAACTTGGTGCAGTCACTCGGGATGAGGTTGAATCGGCTGTTGACAAAACGCTGGTTATTCCCGGTTATGAAGGACTAAACAGGGAATCGTTGATTAATGAGATACTTGCCATTTACAGTGTCTATCAGGAAGATTTCAGGACAATTGAAGGTAAAGAGAAGAGACTGCCCTGGCTGGCTATGAAGAAAGCGGGATTTCCCAGAGATGGCTTTTGGAGCAGATACAGGAATTATTTGGCAGATGAAAAGAAGTTTCCCCCGACACCAATTAATAAGCTCGACCAACTAACTGATAAAATTCTGGATAGTCTTTTTGACCCGACGATCAATAACCGTATTTCAAAAAAGGGACTTGTTGTAGGACAAGTGCAGTCAGGTAAGACCTCCAACTACACAGGGTTAATCTGTAAGGCTGCTGATGCCGGATATAAACTGATAATTATTCTTGCAGGGCTGCACAACAATCTTCGCAGCCAGACCCAGCTTCGTCTCGATGAAGGTTTCCTTGGTTTTGACACGCAGCATGAAAGAGCTTTCAGAAAAAATAGTAATAAAATCGGTGTTGGGAGGATAAGGATCAACCGGGATCTGGTAGCCCATTCACTGACCTCGAGTCTTGAAAAAGGTGATTTTACAACGAAGTCCTTCAATGGACTTGGATTGAACTTTGACACAAACGAGCCGATAATTGCTGTTGTCAAAAAAAACTCAAAAGTACTCGAAAAACTATTTCACTGGCTTTCCACGCAGGGGGTACCCAATCATGAAGGTGTCCGGGTTATTCGCAATAAGTCACTTTTACTGATTGACGATGAAGCCGATAATGCTTCCATCAATACAAGCCCGGAAACAGACCCCGCAACCCGCATTAATAAGCAAATCAGAGATATATTACGACTCTTTGACCGGAGTGGGTATGTTGGTTACACAGCTACCCCGTTCGCAAACATCTTTATACCGCTTGAAGAAGATGACCTGTTTCCTGAGGATTTTATCATAAACATACACCCTCCTTCCAACTACATCGGCCCTGAAAGAGTTTTCGGTTTCAGTCTGATTGAAGAGGATGAAGCTTCGGACAGTGTTCTGCCAATTGTCTGCCGGATTGATGATTTTCACCATTCCGTTCCAAAGGGCCACAGACGCTCTGACCCGCTTCCTGACCAACTGCCGGATTCTCTGTATCTTGCAATAAAGTGTTTCATACTGACCTGTGCAATCCGGAGGCTCCGGGGGCAAATCAGTGTACATAATTCGATGCTTGTTCATGTGACCCGGTTCACGAACTGGCAGCGTAAGGTGAAGGAGCTGGTTGAGGAAGTTTTTTTGTATTACAGAAGGGGTATTGAAATGAATATCAGCTCAATTGTGGATGAGTTAAGGCAGGCTTTTGAAGAAGATAATGAAGGTTACCGAAGCTTTGTCACCACAAGTCAGCAAATCAAAGATACTCCTTCACTGCTTGAGCTGGACAGGCATACTGCTGTACATTCCTGGCCGGACGTGCTGACACATTTGCACGAAGCAGCCAACCGGATACAGGTAAAGGAAATCAACGGCGGCTCCGCCGATGCACTAAACTACGCTGACCATCCCGATGGTCTTTCCGTAATTGCTATAGGTGGCGATAAACTGTCAAGGGGGTTAACCCTCGAGAATCTTTCAGTCAGTTATTATTTGAGAGCCTCCCGTATGTATGACACCCTCATGCAGATGGGGCGCTGGTTTGGCTACCGTGGGGGCTACCTTGATTTATGCAGGCTGTTCACAAGCAGAGAACTCAACCAGTGGTTTTGCCATATTACCCACGCATCCGAGGAACTGAGGGAAGAATTCGATTTCATGTCTGAAGTGGCGAGCAGCACTCCAAGAGATTATACTTTGCGCGTCAGAACGCACCCCGGAGTTCTTCAAATTTCAGCCTCCAATAGAATCCGCAGAGCGGTGGAAGTCAGGGTCTCGTGGTCGGGTCGTCTGGCTGAATCCTATTTTCTGAAAAAAGACTCTGCTGCCATTAAGTCAAACCTGGAAACAACTGTTGATTTTATCAGGCAACTTCCAGGTGATCCGATCCAGGGGAGACGTAACGGCTATTTGTGGTACGACGTTTCTCCGGAGAATATCCGTATGTTTTTCAACCGCTTCATTATCCCAGACAGTTTGCGGTCAGCTCATCCGGCTAATTTATTGCGATTTATCGATGCTATGACAGCAGCTGGTGAACTAACCTCCTGGCGGGTTGCTCTGATGTCAAAATCTCAGGCTACTGTACGTTTTCCTTTCGGGAAAGAAAATTTCACAATAAATGTAGGATGCTACGAGCGTACAGAAGATGATAAGAACTCGGATTCAGAGGTTTACTATTTGAAAAAGTCTCATATCATAAGTCCGGCTGATGAAACAATTGACTTAACCGAGGAAGAACTGAGACTGGCACTTGAAAATACAAGGGAAATCCGGACTTCCAAAGGAAAACAGGGAGAGCCTTCCTACCCTTCAGGTGAAGCAGTTCGAACAATCCGAAAGCCTGAAAATCCCTTACTGCTTATTTATTTTCTTGACCCGAAGGGTGCAGGTTTACCTGAAAGCTCATCTCCCATAATAGGTTTTGCTATCAGTTTTCCACGAAGTCCCCGCGCCATAACGGTGGGATATGCAGTGCATCAGGAGCTTTTGGATCTTTATAATACAGATGATAATGACGATAGTGACGATAATCGTATTGGTGTGATTGCACCTAAAAAATATAAGGTCAAACCTAAAATACCAACAGATCTTTCGGACAAAAATGATTATGAAGAAAAATTTGAAAATGTATCATCATGGTCAAGTAAAAGCTTGGAAGTAGTACATAAGCATTTTGGTAATAGCCCAGAATGGGAGATAATCATTTCTTCACTATGCGATATAATTATAAATAATAAAAATCAGTTCTTTGACTTAACTAATCTTGAAATGATATCAAAATCCTCCCAAAAGGATTTAAAGGATATTTTAGCAGTTGTTGGTTTATTGTCAAGTCCTGATAATAATTTGTTAAAACTTGAACTAAATAATATTAAAGAAAAAGCCCCAATCGATAGAGGTTTATTGTTTGAAAACCTACGAAAATATTGGAAAGAAAAGAAGTTATCAGATGACGAATGGAAAAATTGGGCAAGTAATATTCAAATAAAATGGAAATTAACAATCAATGAATATGAGTGAAAGTAACCTTTATAAATACTTTGAACTAGTAAAGAAGCTGTCACCAGTAACGATAGATTTAGTTACTTCTAATTCGGATGAAGAATTTGATTCAGCATTTGATAACTGGCTTACGCATGCAATTGCAAAATTGGAATCAGATAAAAAAGGGTTTAAAGATTTAGGTGAGGATAGTCTATCAAGCGTTCTAGCCTGCGCTCTTTCTACCCCTGAGCTCTCGGTAACACGAGAGGAAAATTCTAATGGACATGTTGACTTAACCATTAAGCTTATTTTCTCTTTAATCCCAAGAACAAAGCTGGGCGAAGCTAAAATTTGGCGTGGAAACGAGTACCATATTAAAGGATTAGACCAATTAATTAATAGATATACAACCGGAAGAGAATGTAGAGGATTTGTAATAACATATGTTAAAAAGCCGAACATAAGGAAATTATTCCACGATTTAAAAGAACATATTGACCAAACAGAGCCATTTGGTCTCACAGAACCCTGTTTAGAACATGGCGATAGAATCAGATGGTCTTTTATTTCTAAACATAACCATATGTCAGGTGAAGTGATATCAATTTGTCATATCGGATGCAACCTATACCACCCCCCATAAATAGTACCAGCTGTAAAGTTGAGAAAACGCTATACACTCGCGGTAGAAAAGATATTAAAAAGATGAAACGCAAATCCCCCGCCTATAGCATAAGCCGGCAATACATGATTTTTTTGTCTAGTAAATAGGGAGTACCTCAGTGTGCGGGGCCGAACGGATGCAGTTTATCAGGAGCTTTCGAATCTTTATAACACAGATTACACTAATATGAAGACGAGGATTGAGCAAATCTGGTCTGAAATGGAAGCAGAAGCCACATTCTCATCAGGGCTTCTGGTCAGAAGATACTCGGCTGAATTGTCCCCGGATATTTTTGCGGGATTGCGTACTCATGGTAAGAGAAGATGTCTTGCGTACAGGGTTGACAATTCCAGCTTTCCCGTTGATATGACATTGGTTGATTTCAGGGATATGCACGTTGAAATTCTTCCGGAGCTATCACATTCTGAAAAATCTTACCTGCTTGTGATTTTAGAGAATAACGACCTGAAAGATATTTTCTCCGTATTATGTGAAGACCTTATTGGAAGTGTATCCAAAGAAACTGATGAAAAAAAAGTGGTCGCCGAGTTGCTGAACCGTATGGAAAAATGGCATGCGTTACTTGAAAAAGCAGCCTCTTCCGGTCTCACAGGTGAGGCCCAAAGAGGGCTTTTTGGTGAGCTGTATCTGCTGAACAAAATGTTGTATCAACTTTCCGATAGAACAGCTTGTCTCCAATCCTGGACTGGGGCAACTGGTCAACCAAAAGATTTTCAGGGTACGGCCTGGGCTGTTGAGGTAAAAACCTGCCTTTCAGGTAATCACTATAAAATTCAAGTCAACGGTGAACGACAACTGGACACAAGGAGCCTGGATTTTTGTGCCTTGCACCAGATAATTCTTGAAAGAAGCAAAGAAGGTGGCACATCGCTCAATCAGCTGGTTGACGAGATTTATGAAAATCTAAAAGATGATTTTACTTTATTGACCCGTTTCCGGAGTTTACTGGCAGAAGCAGGATATTTTGACCGTCACAGGGATTTATACGATGAACCGTCTTATGTGGTAAAGCAGGAGAATAGCTTTGAGGTCAATGGAGAGTTCCCACGAATTCAGCCGGATGAAGTACGGGCAGGTGTGGGGGATATAAAATACATCATTAACGTTGTGGATTGCCTCCCCTGGAATATTTCGGAATCAGAGCTCTTCAATAAAATATCCTGATTATGAACAGTACCGAACATCCTGAATTAAGGAAATTTTATACTGACCTTTCGCAGGAAATACGTTCCACCCAGTTATCAGAAGAAGAGGGTGGCATCGAGGAGCAGATTTTTACCCAACTCGCTACAGACCTACTGGCCGATGCAGGTGAAACCGAAAACGTGCGGGTAGCCCACGACGAAAAATCAAGCAGAAGGGGAATTGAGCACAAAATAAGTGGTTATGCCCTGCCTGACAATTACGAGACACTTGACCTGTTCATAACGATATTCAGCGGCTTTGATAAAATTCAGACTATTCCCAAGGCAACGATTGATACAGCAGCCAACCGCATTACAAACTTTTTTCGCAATGCTGTTTATAAGGATTATGTTGGTGAAATAGAGGAGAGTTCCGAGATATTTGATCTCGCCCACACCCTGAGTGAAGCACGGGAAATGAGGGATAACCTTGTAAGAGTAAATATTTTCATTATTACTGATGGAATTTATAACGGAGATATTCCAGCAAACCGGACGATTTCAAGTTATCCGGTATTCTACAGAGTAATTGATTTAGCTTACCTGTTTAACCTCTCGGAAAAATCCCGAATTCCAATAGAAATTGATTTTGAGGCCTACGGTACCGCGATTCCCTGTATCCCTGCTGTCAGCGATAATGAAGAATACCAGGCATTTCTCGCTGTTGTTCCCGGGGAGTTACTGGCTGATATTTATGAAAAATATGGCTCCAGGCTGTTGGAGCAGAATGTGCGCTCCTTTCTTCAGTTTACCGGAAAAATCAATAAAGGTATCCGGAGAACTATTCTTGATGAACCACGCATGTTTCTTGCATACAATAACGGAATTGCAGCCACAGCTGAGGAAGTAAAGGTGATAGATTTGTCAAATGGAATTGGTCAGGGAATATCATGGGTGCGAGACCTTCAGATTGTGAATGGTGGTCAGACTACCGCATCCATTTACCACACCTGGAAAAAGGATAAAGCCAATATTTCCGGAATCCAGGTTCCTTTGAAGTTATCGGTAGTCAAAAACAGGGAAAAGTTTGGAGAAATTGTCAGCCGTATTTCCGAATATGCCAACACGCAAAACAGGGTTTCCGTCGCTGACTTGAGTAGTAACCGTCCGTTCCATATCGAACTGGAAAAGTTGTCGCGTTCAATTTGGGCACCACCAGCACCAAATCAAAGCGCCCAGACTCACTGGTTTTACGAAAGGGCAAGAGGTCAATACAAAAATGCTCTCATCAAGGAAGGATTCACTAAAACAAAGAGAAAGGCATTTGAATCCAGAAATCCAAGGTCTCAGATGTTCAAAAAAGAGGATCTTGCAAAATATGTCAACACCTGGCAGGAAGTGTATGAGGGCAAAAAACTGGTAATCGGGCCACATATAGTCGTCAGAGGTGGGCAAAAAAACTATGTTCAGTTCGTCAACTACAATATGGCGAAAAAACTGGACAATGTCTATTTTGAAGATGCAATCGCCAAAGCAATCCTGTTCAGAAGCTTTGAAAAAATCTATGGCGTTAAACCCAATGCTATTGGGGATATGCGCTATATCACAGTCCCTTATTCTATTGCCTGGCTCGGCTATCATACCGGCTACAAAATCGACCTGTATAAAATCTGGAAAAATCAGTCTGTTTCAGAGAATCTGAAAACGCTAATCCACCAGATAATGGTAAATACAGAAGAATTTATCCGGAAAAATGCACCCGGTTCTTTGTATGGAGAGTGGGCTAAAAAAGAAGAATGCTGGAATGCCGTGAAAGCCGAAAAATTCGGAATAGACCTGAGTAGAATCGGTTCAGATTTGGAAACAGAACAAAGCAGCAGCCAGCGCCGCAGAATTAATGAAGAGGATCCAGGCAACCAGGAATATCTGGAAGAAATAAATCGTATCAAGTCTGTAACCAGCCAAGGCTGGCAGCTGATTGAAAAATGGGGCAGGACTACGGATGTATTAACGGTTCCGCAACGGGATATTGCTTCCACACTTTCAAGACGGATACGCACAGGCTCCAGAATTTCAGATACCGAAAAAAATATTGGTCTGCGGATTTTAGAGCTTGTTTTGACAAAAGAACCAGAACTACTTTGGGAAGTTGAAGAAGAAAATACGTCTGAAATAATGGATGATATGCCCGAAATTACACCCGATATGGTCGAACAAATGGTAGCATTTGACCGCAGGCATAAGCGGCTGGAAGACTATAAATTCCGGTTTATGAAAGAGACGCTCGAAAAACCACTTCCCTGGGATGAGCGAACAATGAAGTATTTGAGGTGGAATTATGAAAAATTAAAGAAATACGGGTTCAGATTGGAGAAAAAATAATTCAGTGGCCCAACCAGGAGTGGATTTCGGCGTGTTTGATTCCTTCGGATTCATACGATTCCGATTGTATGGTGCCTTTGAATGATGAAGTACTCCCCAATCACCCGATAAAAACACGCTCCGATAAGCTGTAAAACCGAGCCTGTAGGGGCAACAAAGCAGTATACCCCACAAAATACACCGATACCCTCAAGCGACTCCATCCTGTCATCCAAAACAAGGAAGTACGCTGGATCTTCCGGTGAACGTAACGAAGAACCGTTCTCCGTGCAAGGTAACGCCGGGCGTACACCTCAACTCGCCACAGGCTTACCTGCTGCAAAACCGCTGGGGGTAAAAGGCCCGAAAACAGGATTTTTTTGCTTTTTTTCCTGCAAAAGAAAAAAAAGCGTACTTTTATTTGGTCAACCTATATCCATGCCCACATTGTACCTTGCCTTTGCCAATCACAGCGCCCAGCCGCTGGAAAATCTCCAGGAAGAAAGCCGGGAGGTCTATGCCCGGCTCCATCCCCGCAAGATGCAGGGCCACTATGGAATCCACCGGGAGGAATTCCTGGAACTGGATACCATGGCACAATACCTTTCAAGTTACCGCAACGATATCTACCTTTTCCATTTTGCCGGGCACGCATCACAGGAGGCACTGTTGCTGAGCGACCGCGAGGCCGGCGCTACCGGCATCGGCACTATGCTCGCCCGGCAGGAAAATCTCGGACTGGTATTCCTGAACGGCTGCTCCACAAAGGATCAGGTAGCGTTCCTGCTCGATAAGGGCGTTCCGGCGGTCATCGCCACGTCCGCACCAATCAACGATACCCGTGCCAAGGATTTTGCCGTCCAGTTTTACCAGGCACTGGCCGACGGGCACGATATCGGCGGGTCTTTTGATATGGCACAAGGCTACGCGCTCGCCCGCGAACCACAACCATTAGCCTTTCACCGGGGGATTGCCATTCCCGAAAATATACAGATAGATACCCAACACTGGGGCCTTTATGTGCGCGATGAGCATGCCCTGGAATGGACGTTGCCCGATCAACCATTAAACATAGCAGATATGATAGACCCTGCAACCCTCGCCGCGGCCGCTATTGCGGCCCTTACCCCCTATCTTGCCAAAGGTGGGGAAGCCCTTGCTTCCGGTATCGGTAAAGACCTCTGGGAACTGGTCAAAAAACCGTTCAAGAGCGATGGAGATAAAAAGAAACTCGAAGAACTGGAGACAAAGCCCGAGGATCGCAAAACGCAGGGCAAAGTAGAAGGCAAACTGGAAGAGCTCCTCGCTGAGGATGCGCAACTGGCCGCTCAGTTGGCCGAGTTGCTGCGCAGCCTTCCGAAATCCGAAGGGAAGACCAATACGCAAACCATCTCTGGAACGGGTAATATTGGAATTCAGGATGTTTCCGGGGGGAGTACGATTAAGATTGTCGGAAAATAGTCCAGGGTACCCCAAAAGGTCAACTTTTTTATTCCAAAATAGAAAAAGGAAGAGATGCCAGAAGGAAATAATCAATCAATCTCCGGCGATGGAAATGTTGCAGTCGATCATGTCAGCGATTCCCATATTACTATTAACAACAACAACTACTACGGGCTCTCTCCTGCTCCTCAGCCTTTTTCACAGCAAGACCCTTTTTTAAGTAGCCTTCGGGGATATTCCTATAAACAAAATCCTCTTCCTGAGTTGTACCGGGTCAATTGCGACCGGGAAGATTACCTGGAACTTTTGCGCACCCATAATATAAGTCATGACAATCATTTAGTTTACTTCATCCTGGCATGTCCTAAGCAGGAACCAGTCAGCTTAGTTAGACATTTTGTTTTCGATCTCATTGAAGCGAATGGTTCAAATGATACCTCTTTAAAATTTAAACGCGAAAAGGGAGAGGAGCGGAGTATTTCGATAGGAACTAAAGTTGGAAAATACACACGGTTTGAGGATCTCCGCAAAGAATGGTTGGCACTTTTCAGAAAAGAAGATTCTGATTTCGATAGCTTTATAGCATCGGGATTGCCAGAGCAAAATTTGCAGTACGCTCTTCATACTTTTGACGCTTACCTCGATGAACTTAAAAAGGAAAATTTTGAGTCTCTGGTTTCTTCCTTCCTGGATGCTTTTAAGATAAAGGCTCCTAAAGGCCCAAAATGTATTTTCTTTTTTGTTATCAATGCACCTGATTATTATCAGGATACTGATTTGGAGCCAGAGGAATTGAGTATACGGCAGTACTTAAAAGATTTAAGCAATACTGCTTCCAATCGGGTCCTATTCGTTGAGTCTTTACCACAAGTCGAACTAAAATATCTAAAAAAATGGATTCAAAAGGTTTTCAAAGGGGGAGATGATCCACTCCATATTTTTAGAAAATGGGCGAAAGAACTCTACGATATAGATATTAAGGGAGAGTCAGATTTTTTGATAAATATGTCATTGATTCAAGAGTTTCAGGAAACAACATGGACCACCGCTAAACGACGGATAAAAGAATATAGCAATGAACCACACCTCCAATAATCTACCCAAAACCCTTCCGGCCTTCCTGCCCAACAAACACATCAACGACCCCGAGCTGTATGTCCCCGATACCGGTCTGCAAGCTGCTGTAGAAGTTGCCTTGACCCTTGGCCAGCCGCTTCTCATCACCGGCGAGCCAGGGGTCGGCAAATCACAGTTGGCATACTATATTGCCCGCCACTATAGTCTGGATCCGCCAGAACTGGTCGCGGTACAAACCACCAGTGTCGCAAAAGATCTTTTCTATCGCTACGATGCACTGGGGCATTTTCAATATAACCAGCATGAAAAATCCGCACTTACATCTGCAAAAGTGGAATCGCGGTTCATCCGGTACCAGGGAATCGGGGCGGCAATTAAATCCCGTAAGCGCAAGGTGGTCTTGATTGATGAAATTGATAAAGCCCCCCGCGACCTGCCCAACGATATCCTTACTGCACTTGACCGCATGTCTTTCGAAGTGCCGGAAATCGCAAAGCGTTATACAGGCGAAGAGGCTAACCAGCCAATAGTCATCATAACCTCCAATTCAGAAAAGAACCTGCCCGATCCCTTCCTGCGGCGGGTAGTGTACTACCATATCCCGTTCCCCTCTGACGAGAATCTGCTTACCATCCTGGCCAATAAATTGTATGGGGGTGAACAAGCGGATAGGGACAGCCTTGCGTCGTTACTGGTTCATTTCAAGACGTTGCGTACGGATTCTTTCCGGCTGCGCAAGAAGCCTTCGACCTCAGAACTTCTGCTTTGGGCCGACCTGTTGATTCGCAAAAATTTCACTTTTAACAACCTGGAAAACCCCCAAGCACTTAGCGTTGAGAAAAAGGAGGTGCTCAAACAGAGCTATTCCGTTCTGGCTAAAACCCAGGAAGACCTGCAAATACTCTATAAAAGCCTGGAGGATAAATAATCCCTAATGTCACCACTTTCCACTCCACAAGTTTATGCAATCGTCGCCCAGGCCCTCGATTACCTGGATGCGAAAGGCAGAAGACTTGCCGTGGACGAACTTCTGCGCCTTTTTACTTTTTTAGGGCATCTCCAGGCCGGACACATAGACCGGCAGTACCTGGCCAGGTATATTACCCCGCTGCTGGCCAATACCCCGGAAGAGCAACTGGGTATCTCCCAATGTATTTTGAATGCCGTTTTATTGTATAAGGAGGACGACGAGCACGATGCCGATCCTCCAGTAGAAGGTTCTGGTCTGGAAGGTCCATTAGAAAAATCACCAGAAGCTGCGGACAAAGGCAAAATAACCGATACCAACCCGAATCCACCCAAAACTCCCCAAACAGGTACTTCTAATCCTGTAAGAAGTAGGGCTACAGGTACCTATGTGGCCGAAGTCCAGAAGTTCGATAAGCCGCCTTATATCTGGCAGGTGGACCTCGGGGCCGAGCATTTGATGGCAGAACCTCGAAATATAAGAGTTTTGGTGAATCAGCTCCAGGAACGCCAGTTGCTCGACGCCCATGAACTGGATATCGAACGTACCGTTAAGGGCATGTCCGCTAACCACGGGGTCTTCCGCCCCAGGTATCGGCAGCTCACCCAGGCCCCCAGCTATCTCCTGCTTATTGATGAGCGCGCCCGAAATGACCATCGGGCCCGTATCTTCGATATGCTCTATGGCTATCTTCGCTTCAACGATATCGAGGTGCAGCGTTTCTTTTTTGATGCCGACCCCC
>VFQS010001835.1_pt1 | contig 18376 bp, 13 predicted proteins | sample 3512361 | NCBI WGS metagenome assembly VFQS01 (sample SAMN10412375, study PRJNA504923) | tailings metagenome | isolation source: Relicate 1 Philex TSF3 active mining | place: Philippines
ACTGGGTAGAAAGAAAAACTAAAGATTATGATAGTTATTTAAGATCTAAAACATGTGACAAACAACTATTAGTAGAAATTAGTTGGAATCCAAAAGAAAAAGATGTTGATATTTATTCTAACCCCTGGGAATCTAATGTTTGTTTTGACAATAGATTTTTTGCAAATAAAAATGAAATTCTTGATAAAATTAACTTTTTTATTAAAAATCCAGATTGGTACAAACGTAGGGGAATCCCTTACACATTAGGTTTTCTGTTATGGGGAGAACCAGGATGTGGTAAAACAGGTTTTATTAAAGCACTTATGAACTTAACTGGACGACATGGTATTTCAATAAAACTAAATAACAGATTTGATATGAATAAGTTGAGAGATATTATTTATGATGATGAAGTTTGCGATGATATCATAATTCCTCAAAAAGACAGAATTCTTATTTTTGAAGATGTTGATTGTATGGGAGAAATTGTTAAAGATCGTAATCTTAAAGAAAAAGAAAATACTAGTGAAATTAGTTCTGATTCTGAAGATTATGTTGAACCTGTTAAAAAGATTAATAAAAAGAATAAAGCAGGAGAATATAATGAAGGTGCAATTACCAAATTAATTACCGATTCTGATAATAATTATAACAATAATTTAAGTTATTTTTTGAATATTCTAGATGGTCTTCAAGAATGCCCAGGTCGTATTATTATTATGACAACTAACAAGCCTGAGCAATTAGATAAAGCATTTATTCGTCCTGGTAGAATTGATTTTAATATTAATTTTACCAAAGCTTCTACTGAAGACATAAAAAATATGCTTGAATTTTATTGGGATAAACCAGCAGGAGGTTTAATGAAAAATATGATGGAAATTTGTAAGCCAACTATTGAATTAAATTACGGAATTGACATGGTGTATTCTCATGCGGAAATCACTAACTTTTGCAGAACTTCTGAATCATTAGAAGAAACAATCACCAAAATTATTAATCAAAAACCTGTAACTATTAATGAAGATAAAAAGAATGTTTAATTTTTATCTTAATTTATTTATTTCATATTATACTTAAGTAGCATAATAAACAATTTCTCCAGTTGTTGGATCATAATATAATTGTTTTAAACCTGAATTGTTTGATACTTGTCTAATTGGTTTGATAAATAGGGAATTTTCATAAGTTCCATAATCTGAAGTAGTATCAAAACCAGTACCTATAACAATACTGCCAGATTTAACTTTTGAAGAACTATTTGACCCTGCATTGGTACCGATAACAATTGTATTAGTTTCTGCTTGTTTACCTGCTCCTGTACCAATAGCTATTGAATATTCTTTTTGATTTGAATAACCAGCATTATTACCTATTGCAATAGCATTTGGATCTTGATGTTCATAGCCTGCGGATAAGCCAATAGCAATGGAATTTAATCCTTGACTACTTCTACCAGAACCACTACCAATAGCTATGGAGTTAATACCTTGTTCAAAATACCCAGCTTCTTCACCCATTGCTATTGCGTTGTTACGTTGACCTGTAAATCCTGTGTTGTTTCCTATTGATATGGAATTAATTCCCTGATTTTGATTACCAGAATTTGAACCAATAGCAATAGCATTATTGGATTGATTTTGTTTACCAGCACTTGTACCTAAACCAATAGAACCATCGCCTTGATTAGATAAACCAGCATATAAACCAATCGCAATGGCTCTTATTTTTTGATTTTGATACCCTGCAGATTCACCAATTGCAATAGTTGATGCACCTTGATTTTGATATCCAGCAAATGATCCTAAAGAAATAGCTGATGCATTTTGTGTTTCATAACCAGAATATGGACCAATTGCTACTGAATTAATGCCCTGATTATTACATCCTGTATTTAATCCAATAGCAACAGATCCCTGACCTTGTTTTGTGTTTCCAGAATTAGATCCAATGGCTAATGAATTAATACCTTGATTTACTTGTCCTGCTGATTTTCCTAATGCCAATGATCCAGAACCTTGATAATATCTACCAGCATCTGTACCTAATGCAATTGAATTATTTGACTGATTATCATTACCAGCATAATTACCCAATGCAATTGAATCGTTTCTTTGATTTAATTCACCAGTCATATAGCCAATTGCAATAGAATTATTCCCCTGTTGATCCTTAGCTGTATAAGAACCTATTGCTACTGCATACTGACCTTGATAATTTGATCCAGATAACCAACCCATTGATATAGATAGTTTTCCCTGATTATAAGCTCCACTTTGATCACCAATTGATATTGCACCGGTGTCTTGATTTTGGAATCCAGAGTTTCTACCAATTGCAATAGAATTACTTGCTTGATTTTCATATCCTGAATTTTGTCCAATAGAAATTGAATAATTTTTTTGGTCACTAAAACCAGCACTGTCGCCAATTGCAATTGATGTAATTCCTTGATTATTTCGTCCAGAATTATATCCAATAGATAGAGAATCATTTCCTTGATTTATAAATCCAGATTGAATACCAATCGCAATCGAAAAATTATCTTGATTATCTCTTCCTGCTTCATCACCAATAGCTATGGAGTTAAAAGCTTGATTATTTTTACCAGCTTCATAACCTATAGCAATAGAATTATCACCTTGATTATTTTCACCAGCAGATAATCCAATTGAGATTGCAACTTCAGATTGATTATTTTTTGCAGCATTTGCACCAATGGCAATTGAACCATTATTTTGATTGTTATTACCTGAATTCATACCAATTGCAATTGATTGTATTTTTTGTTTAAATTCTCCAGCACGACATCCGATTGCAATAGTTTCATTTTCTTGATTTTGATAACCAGCACGATTACCAATAGCAATTGAACACATACCCTGATTAACTTTACCTGAATCTGATCCAACATGCACTTCCGGTGAATTTAATTGGGATACACTAGCTAAGGATAAAGCTTTAGCATCAATTGCTGTTGCTTTTGCTACGTCAGCTGTTGTTATCGCATCATAAGCTGTTAATTTTGCGACATCAGCTGTTGCCATTGCTGTACCTCCAAGTGTTATCGCATCATTAGCTATTTTTCTAGTTACACCAGACGATAATGTTAAAGAATCAGCAGTAGCGTTTGTATTATGTTCTACGACTGCTGGTACTGCCTGTTCAGTTTTAGATGCTTCATAATAAACTTTTTGACCGTTTAATGTTGTTAAATATCCCATTAATTTATATTATATTACCTAACAAAATAATTTAATTATTTATTTTCCAATTTATAAAAATTGTATTTTTATTCTTTTTATTAAATAATTTATAAATTAATGGAAAATAAACATGAAAACCAAAACCTAGAACAATTTAATATCCCATTATACGGAATTATTTTTACAAAACCAAAAGATTTTGGTGATTTTGACTGGATGTGTAAACAACCAGAATACTCAAATGCTCTTTTTATATTTAATGATAATGAAGAACATCATAACTCTAATAAAAGAGGAATGGGAAATGCCATAGTTAGACCATATAATAAGTTTAATAAACAATTAACTAAACCAAAATCCGCAGGTATTCCAACTGGAACAATGGCAGAAGGTGGATATCAAAAACTTACTCCAAATGTTACAAAAGTTGTATCTGAATCAATCAATGAAATCAAAGAATTATTAACATTGTATGAATACGATTCAATTTATTATTCGGTAGGATCCAATGGTAAATTAGGTACAGGATTATTTAATGTCAACTCAAATGTAATTGACTATATTGATCAACAAATTAAGGCACTGGCTAATAATTTTATTTTTGTACCAAATAAATCATTTTTATAAATATTTAAAACAATATAAATATTAATTATAATGCCTGAAGGTCCTGAAGTTAGATTAGTTACCGATCAACTCAGAAAAAAATTAGTCAATAAATATATTCATCAAATGGATATATTAGGAGGACGTTATCAACATCATAACCCACCAAAAAATTATGATAAATTTATTAATTTACTACCATTACAAGTTCAGTCTGTAAATTCATATGGAAAATTTATTTGGTTTGAATTTGCAAACACTGACCTAACTATGTGGAATACATTGGGTATGGGTGGATGGTGGCAAATAAAAGAAGAAGAACATAACAATATTAAAATTACTTATTCAAAATCAAAAGAATTAGGTTCTGACACAAAGTCCAAGTCCAATATAATTTATTATAATGATCCCAGAAATTTTGGAACATTTATTTTTGACACTAAAAAAAATCTTTTAACAAAACTTGGAAAATTTGGTCCAGAAATTTTCTCAAATGATCAAAATTCAATTAATAAGTTTGTTAAATTAGTTCAAAAAAAGAAAACATCTATTTGTGAAATTTTATTAGATCAAAAAATTGCTACTGGATGTGGTAACTATTTGAGAGCAGAAGCTTTGTATCTTGCTGAATTAAATCCTTTTACTATTGGTAAAAATATATCAGAAGATAAATTAAAAGAATTATGGAACATACTTAATCAGTTAGCATGGTATTATTATGATAAAGATCAAGGTATCAAACTTAAAATTATTACCAATAAATATAGATTTCCTGATTCATTTGATAGAATATTTTTAATATATAGTCAAAAAATTGATCCATTAGGAAATAAAGTTAAAGCAGATAAAGTAAAAGATAGAACAATACATTGGGTTGAATCTATACAAACTAATTAAATAATAAAATAATATCTAAACCATATTATATGGAATCAGAATCAGTATTAGTAGCTTTAGGTATATCTGTATTTTTATACTGGTACTTTAATATTAGATCAAAATCTAAATGTATCACATTAAATCAAAAATGTGACAGCATTAAATGTGCAAAACAAAAAAATAATTAACATTTATTTATAATAATATTTTTCTTTCATTATTATAAATGAAAATAGATTCAGAATTTGTTAAAAAAATCTTCAATTTAGAAATTAAAATTAAAAAAAATGAAGATAAAATTAAACTATCAAAATATGAAGAACTAATTCCTATGTATGACATTTATAGTCAAAAAATTTATCCAATAAATAAACAAAACATACATTATAGATTAATTGATTCACATTATAGATTTATTAATCATGAAATTTATCAATGGATCAAAAATCTTTATGACAAATATTCCAAAGACAAAAACCTTGGTTCAAGATTTAAATATAATATAGATCTTATGGATAACTATGATATTGATACTTTAATTGAAACATCATATAAAGCTCTTTATAAATATTCTCCATTGTTAGGTTTATTAGTTAGTATATGTAAAAGAAATAGCTTTCATCCATTTGTACAACATCTTAAACCATACTATACAAAATTAGAATTAATTAAACTAGGACAAAATATGGACATTATAAAATCAGATATTGATCCAGAATTTTTAATTGATCAGGAAACCCATTATAAAATATGTAAATCAGTTTCAAAAAATGATGTATCTTTTGATGAAATAAAATTACACCACGAATATATACTAAAGACTAACATTATTAGTTGGGTGTGTTTTTATAGTTGGACTGGTTCATTTTTATTTAATAAATACCTCAGAAACATATCAGTTAATGCAATTAGATCTAATCAATCAAGAAACAGACAAATTAATGTAAGAATAATTGATAATAATTATTTAAATGGTTTGATTAAAATAGTTAAATCCATGGAACAAGCACCTGCATTGTCTAATAATTATGATATTTATAGATTTATATGGGATGATAGTTTTTTAATGGGATTAAAAGAAGGTAATATATTTGTTGATAAGGGATTTTTATCAACAACACGTGATCCATTTTATAGTCCTGGACTTAATGGTAATTTTGGATTAATTCTTGTAAAAATTACAATTCCAAAAAATAAAAAAGGTGTTGGTTTATTTATTGAAAACTTTTCTTTATTTCCAAAAGAAGAAGAATTTTTATTACCACCATATTCAAAACTTAAGTTAGTTTCTAAAAATGACAAGTTTAAATATTTTCATACTAACCCAGAATTTGAAAAATTAATCAACAGAAAATATGAATTTGAATTAGTTGATATTGATTATTCTCTATTTTATAAAGAAAATCAAGAATCAAAAATAAGTGGAAAAAATATTTATTCACCTATAGATAAAATAGTTTTAAGTGGTTCTGATAGAATTGATTTAATTAAAAAATTCATTCAAACATTTGGTTCAGATAGTAAAATTAACTTATCAATTGGATCAAATAAATATTCATTTAATTATCAATGGTTTGATTCTTCAGAAACTAGTTCTTATAACAAATTTTATTGGAACAAAATTAAAGATGGATTAATATTATCAATATTTGATCCTGATGGTTATCCATATTTAAATATTGAGTTAGGAAAGGAATTAGCTGTTAATTATATTAATCAATTATATTTTGGAAATACAAGTTATGAATTAAACCAGAGTGATTTAGATATGATATATCATTTGGGAAGAATTTTTTATTATAAAAATGCAACCATATTTCATCACTATTCTAATTATAGTTCTTTTGAATCAAATTATAGTTTAGAACAAAAAGTGTTCTTGTCAATGAAATTATTTAATCAAACAGTTTATGAATATTTAAAAACTGGAAAAAAGTATTTAGATTTTGATCCATTTATTAATTATGAATTGGGTTATTGGTATTTAGATGAATACTTTAATAAAAAAATATCAGAGGATTTAGCTGACAAAATTATTAATGAATCAGACAAAAATAAAACTATCAATAAAAGTAACAAAGAATTATATATTGAAAGCGTTGAAAAAAATTTTAACTATGTTGATAAATTTGTAGCCCAATCTGATAAAAATATTTTTAAAAATAATTGGGTGAAATATAATGTATATGAAAGATTAGTTGCAGAAGGAATTAGTGATAATTTTAGATCAGATCTTGAACATACTAATGATGATTTAATTGATGATACATTCAAATTGATATTTAGACAACCAATTAGAAGGTATTGATAAAGCATAGATATTTAATGAAATTTATATAGATGTAATATAATTTTGGTTAAAAGAATTCCTCCCAAAATATCAGACGGATAGTGAACTCCAAGATAAACACGACTTAAACCAACTAAATAAGGAATTATGGATAAATTAATTCCAATGTTCTTTTTTAAAATTACAGATAATAAAACAGCATTTAAAGTATGACCCGATGGAAAAGAATATGGGTCAAAATTCATTTGTTCTAATAATTTTATATTTTTATCTGCTTCATAAGGTCTTTTCCTTTTGACAAGATATTTAATTGTAAAAATAACAAATTGACTTGAACAAAGAATAAAAACTTGTGAAGTTGAAATTTTTTTAAAAAAATATAACATCAAAACTATTAATGTGTATAATTTGCAATGAAAAGGCGCTGAAATTAATCCCATTATTTTAGTTACAATTGGTTGATGTTTTCCGGGTAATGCTTGAATATCCTTTACAAGATTTATCTCCGCATCTTCCTTCATTTACTTGTTATAAATAATTAGAAAATTTTTTAAAACTAATCGAGAATTTAAATAATTTAATTTAATTATTTTCTAAATTATTTAAATAGAATGTTAAAACTACTTTTTTTGACAATAATATTGTACATCATTATTCAACATTTAATGGATGAAACTGATGATAGTCAATTAAAAACCCAATCAAAAATTAAAGATGAAAAAAGTTCAACACCTAAACCACAATCTAAGATTTATCCTTTAAATTCATATGAATTATCTAAAGCAGAAACACCTTTTGCTAAATCAGAACCTAGAGTTAATGATGTATCTAATAGAGCTGGTACTGTAGCAACTATTCAAGTTCCTAAAATAATTTCAGAAGGTAGAAAAGTTAATGAAATTATTCCAAAACCAACTGCTACCTCAAATACTAATGCTGGTAGGGAATCATTTGCTGACAGACCTCAATATGTTGAAGCTCCACAAATTGAAGAAGTTGTATATGACAGACCAAATCCTTGGAGTAAAATTATTATTGACCAAAGACAAGAATATCCTTATTTATTCCACATCAGAGTCAAAATACCATCATTAAATGATTTTGAAAACTGGAAGCAAATTGTTCCTAATATTGGATTTGATCCTAGAACAGGCGAATTAATTATTCCTAGTAAAGATGAAGCTAGTGCTATTGCATTAGCAAATTTAATTGTAATTAATTTTACTGGCCAAATTTCATTAAAAGATATTTTAGAAAAAAATTTAATTCAAATATCAGTTGCTAAAGCTAAATCATATGATGTAGTACAAAACAAATTAAGAGAACAAATTATGGAAAACTTATTTGGCAAACAATTTAATGCATCACAAACAAGCTTTGAAAAAGATTTAGCTAAAAAACCAGAACAATTTTGCAATGCAAGAGCAAATGATAATTCCAATTTAAACAACCAACAAAATCAACAACAGTCAAATGGTAGAATAGATTTTACAAGCGATACATTTACTGATACTTTTGAACACTTTTCTGACAATAGCAATGGACAAGAAGGAATTGAAGCTTGGGATGGTAATGATTTTTCATACCTTTAAATTTTAAATAAATTACTTTGATGTTTCAACTGATACTTTAACAATACCCCAATTATGTTGGTATATAAAATATAAATGTATTAATATTACACTTATACCAAGATATTTGATTATTTCAAAACCATAATCTGGAAGTTCGGATTGTTTCCAACTAATCCATAAAAATATTGCTGGCCATAATATCCAATGAATCCAATTAATAACATTTCTATAATTTAACTTTAATGCTGGTGTTCTTACTATAAAAAATAACATAAATGTAATCGCTAACAAAGAACCATATAATGTTGGTGGAGTTTTTTTACCTTTATGTCCTATTAAAGTCAATAAAGGACCAATTAACATTATGTGCATCCAGTTAATTTTTTGATAACTCATTAAATGAATTAAGAAATTTTTTAATTTATAATTTTTATATTATCTATATTAATTTATAATGAAAAACGAAAGAAATGGTGGTAGAAAAATTCCTCCTGAATTTGAAAATCCAATTGATGATAAAATATTAGATTTATGTGATAGTATGATAAGTACTTGTCAAAAATATAATGTAACTCCAAATTTAGTTACAATAACAAGAATTATAATTAGTTTATTTATTTTTCATTCATTATTTTTTACTTGTAATATTTTTGAACCAATTATTGGATCTGTTATTTTTTACATAATGGATTGTTTGGATGGTCATCTCGCAAGATCAACTAATCAAGTAACTGTGTTGGGAGATTATTTGGATCATTATGCTGACATATTTTATTACTTATTTATTTTAGCTTATATTTTACTTAAAACATATAACAATAAAACTTATATAATAATAGGATTTGGTTTACTAACATATGGAGCACTAGTTCACTTAGGATTACAACAAAAAAATTATAAAATTATTGCAAAAAGAAATAATATTAAACCAGAACAAGAAACTAATAAAGCTGTTAAAATTACTAAAAAAATACTTCATGAAATAGATGAAATGGAAGATGAATTATTAGATGACTTAAATTGTTTGCATAATTTATCAGCAGAAAGTATTAGATGGACCAGATATTTTGGTACCGGAACATTATACACTGCAATACTAATTATTATATATTATATTCAATCTAATTGTATGTGATTAAATAAAATAAATTAGTCATCTAACATTTTTGAATGATTAACCATTTATACATGTTAATTAATGGATATTTTGAGTTTATATCTTGACTACTCAAAACTTTCCAACCGTGTTTTCTTAAACTTTCTTGAATTTGTGCTTGATCAATATATGGTTCAGTTTTCACTTCATCATGTGTCCACTCAAACTTATATTTAGTAAGACCATCAACTACTTCTAAGAATGATTCAGATTCTGACCATTTTGATTCGGATCTAACATTAACAACATTAAATAGAAACTTTGTTTCTTCATGAACTATCTCATTTATTTGTGTCCAAAATTCATCTGTGAAAAAGTGCATAATTGAAAAATTAGCAACCACATAATCATATTTAATGTTTGGATTTATTGAAACCCATTTATAAGTAGGATTTGACCAGTTACCTGCTAAATTACAAGGACTGAATTGATAAACATTTTGGTTTTCATCATGAAACTTAAGTGCACGAATTAATTGTTTTACATCTGCATCTAACCCTAAATATTTCTTTGGATTAAATTGTTTAATTAAGGGAATAAGTTTGCCTTTACCACATCCCAAATCTAACCAATTTTTATTTACAGATGGTTCTAATCCATTAATCTTTTGTACTAACAGGTCATTTTGAGCCTTGATTGTGTCAATTAGATTTCTTGAATTAATCTTTTTACTTTCTCCATAATAGAATGTTTCATAATTGTCTAAATCTTTTACCCAATCATGTTTAACCATGTTAATAATTGAATCTACTATATTATTGGGATTAGGATTCTTTTTATCATATCTAAATTCACCAACTGTAAATTTAACTTCTGGTAAAGTATCTAAATCTGGATAACATCTATAAATTCTATTCTCTTTTTTAGTTGTTTTTGGTTTAACTATAATATGGGACCAATCAACTAAATCTCTGTCAACCCATTTTTTACCATCAAATAACAAATCAATTGTCATCATGGATTTTGGTTTAATTTTAATTTCTCTGTCTCCGTTCAAAGGAGTAATAATAATACCATCACAACTAAATGGTTCACTTGATTTAATTGTTTCTAAAATTACTTCATTGGATCCTATTATTACATTATTTATTAGATCAATATGAAGATTATTATTATTTTTTAAGTATTTACAAGCAAATTTAGGATACCATTTAATTGATTCTGATTGATTTTCTTTCATAAACTTTTTAATTAACTCACGTTCTTCTCTAAATGACTGAATGAACTGATCAAAATTACTAATTTGTTTTAATTCAGTTGATTCTGTATATGAATGAGCACATCTTAACATATTGTATCTTTCAGTTATGGTAGTATTTGGTATGTCAATATCAAAGACAAGATACAAATCCAAATCTTCAATATATTCAGCCTTAACTTGATAATTATTAATTAGGTCAACTTGAGGATAAATTCCAACAGGAAGATTATTAATTAAAATACCATCTGCTTTCTCTCTTATTAAAAACTCATCATAAGCAGAAATTTCTCCAGGTAACAAATGTCTTGGAGGCAAATTAGTAAATCGTTGTTTTTGTTGTTGAAACACATTGGAACCTTTTTTAAGTACAGGAACAGATTGATTTGGACTGTAGGTTTTAATTTCCTTTAACAAATCAAACATTTTTACTTTATGTTGAATAATCTTGTTTTTAGACTTTTTCTTGGCAAATAATCTTAATATGTGTAAAAACTTGTTTACTCTAATTGCTTTATTTAAAATATGATCAGGATTTGAACCAAAATATTTTACAGGTAAAAACCTGGTAAAGAACAACATATGAAAATTATCAGATAACCAATATGATGATTTTAAACAATTATTTTGGTCAACATATTTAGCAATTAAGTTATTTGATGCTAAAATTGTTAAAACATGATAATTTAATTCATTATAGGTTAACGAATTTAAAAAATTGGTCCAATTAATTTGTTTACAAATTTCATTATAGTTGGAACAAACAATTTGTTCAATTTGTGAATTACATTTCATTGAATTGTCCCAATAATTATGTTCAGTTGATAATATAATATTGACAAGATTCTTTTCATCGTCAGTTTTAAGTATATCTCTTAGTTTCATTACTTTTTCAAATGATTGATTACCATTTTCATCAATTTCATAATCAATTAAGTTTCTTATTACTGTTGATAAGTTATCAAAATTATAAGGTACAGCATAATAATATTTATGTAATTCTAATAGTAATTTTGGCATTCTAAAAGATGCCATCATATGTTCAAAATAAGGTACTAGACTAATATATGTGCTTAATAATTTAATTCTTTTCAAAATGTATTTTTGAGGTACTAATGAATTTCCAAGAGACAAAAACATTTCTCTAATGGATGATGTACTTTTTTGGAAAAATAATTTGTCATCTTTTAAAATTTTTTCTAAGACATATTTGTAAATTCTATCATCTGAATTTCCAATAGAACTAATAAAAATATTTTCCTTAGTTTGAACAGTCAAATTCTCAATAGTTTTTTCTTTTGTTTTACTTAACCAAAAAATAAACGCTAAATATGAACCACCTCTAGATGTATCGCGTAAATGTGATATAATAGTGTTATTATCTCCAAGTGTACCTGGTTTACCGTTAGAACCAAATAATATTTCAATTCTCTGATTTAACTTGCTTAATAAAACTTGACCTTTAATTGTTTGATTAATTTTAGGAATCAAACTATCAGCAACAAAATGATCAAATTTATGTTTAGAATTGATTACATCTGTTTGAGATTCAAGTGAATTGTCTGAATAACTTTTATTGATTTGATTAACAATTACTTCAAGTAATGGATAATAATATTCCATTTTAAAATTTTTATGTCCATTACCAATATGTCCCTTTGTTAAGTGATTAATCAGCGATGGAAATAAATTTAGTTTATTAGATATTGTTAATTTATCAAAGTTATAGGTATTAAGAGTCCCTTTTTCAAGTAGACCAAGTATATTATTTAATTCATTGTGGACGCTAAATGACATTATAGGCTTATTCTATATTATTATTAAAATAAAATATCAATTTTTTATATCTTTTAATAAAAAATTATATCGTATCCGGTTTTTACAAAACCAAATTGGCAAAGCCATACATGTTTCTTTCAGAAACAAGAACACTTACAAACAATTTTTTATATAGTTTTTAAAATAAACTTCAAAATAAAAATTACCAAATTTTACTTCTTAATTCTGGATCTAAAAACATTTGGTCTCCAGAATGTAAATTATAAACTTGATAAAATTCATCCAAGTTAGGTAAAATACCATTGACCCTTAATTTTGTTGGACTATGTGGATCAGTAAGTAATTGATTTTTAAGTGCATCATCTGTTATATTACATCTCCAAATTTTGGCCCATTGTTCAAATAATTTTTTAATTTCATTTTCCCTATTAGCTGGTTCAGTTAAACGCTCTAAAGTTTTTAATGAAAAAGTAATTCCACCCAGGTCTGCTATATTTTCTCCCAATGTAAGTTTTCCATTAACTTTAATATCAAAAAATGAAAAATTATTAAAATGGTTTTCAAGTTTTTTACTTCTTTCTTCAAAACGTTTTGCATCATCATCGGTCCACCAATCATTTAAGTTTCCGTTCGAATCAAATAATCTTCCTTTATCATCAAATCCGTGGGTAATTTCATGTCCAATTACTGCTCCAATTCCTCCAAGATTCTCGGCAATCGATTGTGATGATGAATAAAATGGTTCTTGTAAAATACCAGCTGGAAAAACAATTTCATTATTTGATGGCGAATAATAAGCATTAATATCATGAGCATTCATATGCCATTCTAATTTATCAACTGGTTTATATAATTTTTCCATATTATGTGCTAATTCCCATCTTCCTGCCTCTAACATATTTTCATAGTATAAATTATTTGAATTAATGTTAAGTTTTGAAAAATCAGTCCATTTATCAGGATAACCAATTTTTACTGTAATTTTTGATAATTTTTCTAATGCTTTAATTTTAGTTTGTTCACTCATCCAATCTAATTGTTCTAAACGTTCTCTATAAGTAATAATAATCTCATGAATCATGTTAACACAGCTAGATTTTTGATCAGGACTAAAATATTTTTCAACATAAGCCTTTGATAAAACTTCGCCTAAAATACTTTCAACAGTTGACAAAACTCTTTTCCATCTTTGTTTGGGTTCTTTTTGACCATATAATTGCTTTGCATAAAAATCAAAAATAATCATATATGTTGAATTATCTACATATGATGCTACTGATTTAAGTAATTTAAATTTAATATATCCTTTTAATTCATTCATTAATTCTACATTAAGTTTTGCTGATTGTAAATATCCTGAAATAAATTTAAAAAATTCTGGCTCTGTTACAACAATTTTATCATTTGTTGGAATACTAAAAGCTTCAAATATTTTAACCCAATTTATTCCAGCAAAACCTTCACACAATTCTTCAAAAGAATAAATGTTGTAAGTTTTAGTTGGATCTCTTCGATCGGTTTTACTTAATCTTACTTTAGCTACTTTTTCTTCAAATTGGTAAATTTGGTCTGTGGTAATTTCTGATTCAAGAGAAAAATGAGTAATAAATTTATTTAAAAACTCTTTATATTGATTTCGCTTATCACTCATACTGTCTAATAAATAATAATCACGATCTGGTAAACCTAATCCCATAACATCCCAGTATAATACATTTCTAGTTGAATCTTTTTTGTCTGTAAATGCACTAATATCAAATAAGAAACATAAATTATATTTCATTAATTCAATAATTGCTGTATCTATATCAGAATTTAATTTAAATCTATCAAATAAATTTAATAATTGCACGTGACCTTGTTTATTTAGTTCTTCTTCATTTAATCCTTGTGACCATAAAATATTTAATTTTTGTTGTTCTTCTGAATTTGAAGCTGAATCTGATTCTAGCATTTCGCGCAACCTATTTTGATTTTGTTCAAGTAAAACATGAAAGTTTCCCCATTTGGTATATTCATTTGGAATTGGATTTGATTTTAACCAATCCCAGTTTACATGTGTATAAAAATCATTAGTAATAATCGGTTTGTCTATTAATTCTGCCATTACTATAAATTACTTAAACCAAACAAGATTTTAATTCAACTTTTCTTATAAACTTTTTCCAATTTTTTTAAATAATATAATCTAAGTAATTAATAATATGCCAAATAAAAATGATTCATCAAAAGTTAATATAACTAAAGAATTTAAAAAATATAAAATTCCTGTTTCAAAGGAAAAAATGGAAGAATTTTGTTTACCTAAAAAGTTTACACTTCAACCGCAACAAAAGTTATTACCAGATTTATTAACTAGTAAATTTAGTCCTTGGACTGTTTATCCAAATATTAGAGGTATTTTAGTTTTTCATCAAATTGGCGCTGGTAAAACTTGCACAGCAATTTCAATTGCAGAAGAATTTAAAAAGAAACTTAATGTTGTGGTTGTATTACCTGCAGCACTAATCGGTAATTTTGTTAATGAATTAAGATCTGAATGCCCAGGCGATGAATATTTGACAAGTGACGAAAGAGATAAACTTAAAGGTTTAAAACCAGGTGATGCTCAATTTGAAAAGATAATTAAAAAATCCGATGAACGTATTGAAAAATATTATACCATTTATTCTTATCATAAATTTGTTGCTTTAATACAAGAAGAAAAAATAAAGAAACTTAATGATACTTTATTAATTATTGATGAAGTTCAAAATATGATTTCAATGAATGGTACATTTTATAAATCACTTAAAAAAGTAGTAGATGCTTCAAATGAATCATTAAAAATAATTTTATTAAGTGCAACACCAATGTTTGATAGACCGGTAGAAATTGCACTAACATTAAATTTATTAAAACGAGATGATTTATTACCAATAACTAAATTTAATCAAGAATATATGGATATTACAACTAATTCAAAAGAAACTACTTACAGAGCTATTAACTTAAAAGATTTTAGATCTAAAGTTAAAAACCTAATATCTTATTATAGAGGTGCTCCACCACAAGCTTATCCAGAAGCAGAATTTAAAACTGTTAGATGCAATATGAGTGATTTCCAATATAAAAGTTATTTAACTAGTTTAAGTACAGAAGATAATTTCATAAGAGGGTCATTTAAAAATGTAGATATATTAAACATGCCTCAAAACTTTTTCTTAGGACCAAGATTTATTTCAAATGTTTCTTTCCCCAATAAATCAATTGGAGAAATTGGATACAGTTCATTTAGAGGACAAGCTTTACAAATTCAAAATATTGGAGAATATTCTATAAAATTTTTTAAAATATATCAAAAAATTGGAAAAGCAGATGGACCCGTTTTTGTTTATTCAAACTTTAAAGAATTAGGAGGTATCAGGTGTTTTGTTAAATTTTTAGAACATCATGGATGGAAAAATTATAAAACATATGGTGAAGGTAAAAAACGTTTTGCAATATGGTCTGGTGATGAACCTCATCATGTCAAAGATGAAATTAAATATATATTTAATCAAAAATCTAATGAAGATGGTTCAAAAATTAAAATTATGTTAGGTAGTCCTTCAATTAAAGAAGGTGTAAGTTTGTTAAGAGTACAACAAGTGCACATGATGGAACCTTACTGGAATATGTCAAGAATGTTACAAATTATGGGTAGAGCAGTTAGATTTTGTTCGCATAAAGATATTCCAAAATCTAAGCGTGTTGTAAAAATATACTTATATTTGGCCACATATCCTGGAGAAAAAACTATTGATCAATATATATGGTCATTAGCTAAAAAGAAAAATAAATTAATTAACCAATTTGAGTTAGCATTGAAAGAATCAGCGTTCGATTGTGAATTATTTTATAATCGCAACTCATATCCAACTGATGAAATTGAATTAAAATGTAAAAATTGAATTATTAAATAAATAATTAAATGATTATTTATTTAATGGAATCACTTATAAATAAGCCTGTATATAACTTTGTAATTAATAAAAACTCTAGGGTTTCATATAAATCATGGTCTAATTGCTGTTTTATTTCTTCATTTCAAATTCAAATGAAAAAACTATATTCCGATTTTCCTGATTTAGAAGAAATTTTAAATTTATTATATAAAAATACAACAAATGCTTTTACTCATTTTGCATATGATTTTCCTGAAAAATGGTTTCAATTAAAAGATTATTTGTGTTTAAAAAACCCTGTTTGGGCTCAAAGATTTGATCAAATTGTTTTGAGAATTTGTATTCCTACATCTGTTTTTAATCAATGTGTGTTAATCAGTTTTATTGATGTAAATCAAGTAATACCATCCGAAATTGCTCAAGGAAATAATGATTCTTTGGAAAAAGCACTAAGTGATGAAGTTGATAATAATAAGCAGTTTATTGACATTATACAATATCACAATCATTTTGAACCAATAGATATTACTGGAAATGAAGGATTTTTAACAGATATTAATTCTGTTGCACAGTTTGAAACTTTTTTTAGTTAAGTTTAATGGTTTCAAGAATGTTTTTCATATATTAAAGGATCTTTATCATTATCTGATTCTACTATATTTCCAGATTCACTTAAATATCCATCTAATTCTTTGTTTAAAATAATATTATCTGCTAATTTTCCAATTATGTGTTTTTTAGAAAAAAGTTTTATTATAGCTTTATATTTTCCTGCAAGTTCATTTTGTTTTCTTAGAAGTTTAAACGTATTATAAATATAAACTGATAAATGACCATAATCTTCAAAAACAGGAATATATTTAAATTCACCTTCTATTTTTGTTAAACTTTTCCATATACCTCTTGTTCCTCGTGGAAAATAATATTTGTCTAATTTATTATTTTGTATGTTTTTATCAATAAATTCATTTATTTCTAACAATAAATTTTTATCTAAAATAATAGGTTTTCCTTTTTCTTTAAAATTATAACATTTATCTGAAAAATTGAGTTTTATAAAATTATATTTATCTCTATTTACACTTGATAATCTTAAAATATTTTTGTCTAATATTTGTTTAGCATTTAAATCTAACCAACAATTGTACTTGCTAATATAATCATCTGCATTTTCAATATTGTTTTCCTTCATTAAATTTAACAAGTCTAATTTAAATCCAATAATTTGATTCATTTCAGCCTGATTATATAAACTAAAATTATGATCATTGGCTTGAAAACAGTCATTCAAAATAGCCACAGGTTTATCATGATACAAAATATTTATCATTTCTAAATAACTCCAACCTCCTACAGGAGCTATAAATATTGCAGAATCAGTTAAAGATGCTAATGCAACTGTATCTTCACCCCAATGTTCTCCAAATATATATGTTGCATCTGCTTTTAAATGATAATCATCTAATCCCTCTTTACACATAATTGTTAAAATAGGTTTTTCGTGTTCTTTTGCAGTTTCATAGCCAGATCTTGTAATTCCATACATTTTGCTTTTAAATCCTTTATAACCACCTGTAATAAATCCAGTTTTTGGTAATAAAAATAATAAGTTTGAAATTAATTTTTTGGTTATCTTTTTAGCTTTTATTTGTAAATCTTTATGCCAAAATCTTGCTTTTCCCAAAATGCTTATAAAATTTAATTGACTTGCTGTTATTCTTTCCTTATTTTTTGGTGAAACAATATCTTCTTTATACAAAGAATAATATTGATACATTGC
>VFQS010001837.1_pt1 | contig 18357 bp, 15 predicted proteins | sample 3512361 | NCBI WGS metagenome assembly VFQS01 (sample SAMN10412375, study PRJNA504923) | tailings metagenome | isolation source: Relicate 1 Philex TSF3 active mining | place: Philippines
ACACTGGTTTTCGCTTGTAGTTGACGAGTCGCTCTTTTAGAGAAATCTTCGAAGTCAAAAAAATCAAAGGTTTCAACCCCCAATTCCGATGCGAATTCTGTAACTGGCTGCGTATTTGAAGCAATGACAGGTAGACCGCTATACGCAGCTTCTAAAAAAGACCATGAGAGTACAAAAGGTGTCGTCCAATAAGAATGGACTTTGCTCACACTGAGCAAATCTAGATAAGTTTGGTATGGTACTTTTCCCAAGAAATGCACCCGACGCATGTCTATATCGTTTCCCACTTCGGCCATTAAATGTTCACGCCAACTCAGTGAATTTGGCGCGCTATGCCCGTAACCTAATCCATCGCCTCCAACAATTAAGGCATGCGCATTTGGACGCTTACGCAAAATACTTGGTAAAGCCCGCATAAATATTTGAAAGCCTCGGACAGGCTCAAGATTACGCGCTACGTAACTTAGTACCTCGTCTCCCGGCTTGAAATTCAAATTAGCGTGGTGCTGATTAGATGCGACTTCAATACGTGCATTGGGATTAAATGCCAGTCGCTCGACATCAATTCCATCATGAATCACCGTGATTTTTTCTTGCGCCCAAGATGGATAGGTACTTTTCTGCCACTTTGTCGGCGAAATTGCTGCATCAGCAATCTCCATACTGAGTAGGTTAGTCGTATTCTTTAAACGTAGGCGACAACGTTGTTGAAAATTCAGCGGCGGAATCTCCGGATCAAAACCGACATCTTGCCCTTCTAAATTGTAATAGAACTCGCAATAAATCAGTAATTTCGCCTGCGGAAATACATCCTTCATAAATAGCGCTTCACCCCATCCTGGATGCGCAATAATAACGTCTGGCACAAACCCTTCGTGCTTGAGCTGCATTGCGGCTGCCGCACATGCTTCTGCCAACAAAATCTTTGACTCTTGATCCTTCAAAAGTGGATGTGTTTCAGGCGCTGCTTGCCGCAGCAAAGTGTATGGACGCAAATTCACACCTGGAATTGGCTGTGGCTGCGACATTGTTAAAGCAAAGACTTTGTTTTGTTTCTTTTGTGCTAGATGCGCGGCAAGATGTATGAACTGACTAGGGAAATTTTGGTGTATAAAAAGAATTTTCATCGCAATACACTCTCCAACTCCTGAAATATCGTTGAACTAGTGTCTGGCAAAGTCGCTAGCGCCCATAAATCCCAGCGCTGCCCCTCATGCACACGTACTTCGCTAAAGCCTGCATTTAGCAAAACTTTGCCCAACAAATTAGAAGTAAATCCTGTCCGATGTGCCATATAGTGATTACCTTTTGCGATGGATGCCTGATGCCCAAACATCACATCCATTGCCATAATCGGACCAACAGCAGATTGATATAAAGGCTGATCCAAATCGTGACTTGCAACATATTTTGCAACTGCACGAAGATCTGGGACAGTAATTAACACAAAGCCGCTGGGCTTTAGAACTCTGCGAAATTCTGCCAAAGCAATTGGCACTTCAAACGAATTCACATGCTCCAAGTTATGTGATGACCAGATCGCATCAACGCTGGCATCGGGCACCGCACTCAAATCAAGAATGCTGCCATGAATATCTGGATTGACATCAGGATCAATATCTAAGCGGATTTCATTCCATTGTGTCGACTGAAAAAAAAGCGGTAATGCGTCGCGCCTAGACTGGCCACAACCAACATGCAGTAATTGAAGACTTTCTTTCGCGGTCTCGGAATTCATTTCGCGCTCGATACTTTGTAAGTGAGTTTGCATAAGCGAATTATTCATGTTTAAACAAGCGTGCATCTCGCGGGGATCGATCGCGAGGAGGTAATGCTAATCCCGCGAAGGCATGTCGATGTGAATCAAGATTAAGGCTAGGATGATATGCTGGATCACGCAGCAAACATGCCCCCCATCGTTGCCTAAATATCTCAATTTCACGTTCTGCCCTTGCTCTCTTTTGTGGCGTATCCTCATGCCCTCGACTAGCTGACTCCGCATGCAATAAGCGCGCGTAAGGCGTCCAGATAATGGACTTACCCAGTTTGCGCAATTTCAAACACAAATCGACATCATTGAAAGCAACAGGAAACGCATCGCCATCCATGCCACCCACAGCAAGATAATCGCACTTGCGTAGGAACAAGCACGCTGCTGTCACACTGCTCACCTGCTGCAATAGTTGGTTACGACCATGGTCGCCCCAATCTTGGTCAGCAAGCCGATTGCCAAAGTGTGCAGCAACATTACCAACGCCAAGCAGCACGCCGCCATGTTGTACCATCCCATTTGGCCAGAGTAGTTTGGCACCAACTGCCCCCACATTGGGTCGCAGTAAATGACTCATTATCTCGTCAAGCCATCCATCATGCAAAGCCTCGATATCATTATTAATCAAGCCAACAACTTCACCCTTAGCAACGTCAACGGCTTGATTATTTAAAGTGGCGAAATTAAACACACCAGGTATTGAGAGGATTTTTATACCTTGTTTTTCAATACGCCGAAAATAGGTCTTCGTTCTCGCCTCAACCGAATCGTTATCAATAACTATGATTTCTAGATTTGGCCAATCAGTATGTGCTTGCAATGTGCTAATGCAACGACTCAATAAATTCACTCGATCACGCGTTGGAATAATGAGAGTCACCGCGGTATTACGTTCTTGCTGATTTAAATGTCTACAAATTCGACGCGCGGTAAATTCACCAGTATTTGGCATATGCGGCAGTAGCCTAGATTCCGGCTCTAATTCTTGCAGGACCAATTGAGCTGCTTCAGTACGCTTTTCCACTTCTGATTCACTCATAGCAGAATTAAGTTGATACAGCACACGCGGCACATGCACAATTGCGCGTTCACCGCGCGGCCAAACCATTGATAACATTCCCCACGAGAACTCAGCGTGATCCAAGGGCATCGATTTATTCTTCAAATAAGATTCAAGAACTTCACGACGCACCAGCATAAACGCCAAAGGATAATCACTCGATAGCGCATATTCAGGGTTCCAAGCTGGTTTAAACCAAGGTATTCCGGCAAACTTATCGTCGGTATAAACGATTTCCGTAACGGGGCTTACAAAACCTTCCAACGCACAACTTACCGCATGCGGCAACAAAGTATCGCCAAGCCGAACAGAAGTAATCACATCGCATTGATCATCGAGCACCTTCTGCAATAATTCTACAAACGACTGTGATGCTCGTTGCTGACGCTTTCCAGTACGTGAAATTTGTAAGGCATTCGACAAGTAAATATACGGTTTGAAATCTTGCTGTTCTAAGCTAAGTAGAGTGTCCTGCAACGCCTGCGAAAATTCGGCTGACTGACGATCGCGATTCTCAAAACTTCCTGCACACACAATAATCCCAACACGTGGTTTCGGTAAAGATTTTTTCTTTGTAGGAACGTATGTCGGTGCCACTTCAAATAACGATGACCAATCTCGATAAGAACTCATTCCCAAACTACGCGGCAAATAGCGCTCGTAAGATTCCAGTAATTGCGCAATAACTGGCTCGCGGTCTGGGTCAACTAACGTCTTGCCACCTGAAGCATAGCAACACACAGATACGGGACTACCATTTAATTCATTACCAAGTGCATCAGTCACACGAACGCTATGCACTTGTCCATCAGCCAAATCAAGCGGCAAATTTAATTCAAAACCGTGTGAACCAACATCGTATGAACGTAAAGCAGGATGCAACAGATCGGCTAGAGCATGCGCAATGAGTCGCTCCCCAAGAAATGCTTTTACTTCTTTATGAGTTGCAGGATCTCTGGAGTCTATACACCAACCCAATAAACATAGAGCACCATCTGAAAACACATTACTGGTTAGCGATATTGGAGGTTTTTCTGGTGCGCTCAAATCAATCTTGCCAGAGAGAATAACGTCGGTATTCGCCACTCGAGCAAATAAACTGCCATCTGCTGCTTGATAGCCAGCGCCCAAGTCGGCGACAAATCCGTGGCAAAGATCATGAGGGCGATCTTGAACAGTATCGGGAAAAGAAAGGTCTCTGAAAATAGCAGCTAAGTCACTTCGCATAACATCAGCAATCACACAACCTATCACCTCACTATTCAGGCATATCTCTAAGACCACGCGAGAATTTGGATCAAGCCGATTCAACGCCCATCCGTATAACAAATTTTTATGGAAGCCGTCGACAGCCCCACACCAAGGCGAAATGAAATTTTCCATCAGCGCTTTTTCCAATTATCTAAATACATCGCAGGATCAAAATCCTCATTTACTTGTACCTGGTCGATATTTAACGCAACTTGCAGGTCGGACTCTATTAAAACTTCCCTGCACCCTGCGAAACCAAGTATTTCAACATTGCTCAATAATGGCTTTTGTTTAAACCCAATTGAAGGCAATACATCCACAACGCCGGTGTGCCACAAGGCTTCACTGACCTCACCAATAATCAACAACCTTAAGTGAACTAAGCGATCTTCAACCGCACAAGTTACAACATGCGTCGCTAGGAGTCGTGCCAACTGCAAAATTTTCTGAGAAAAAACAGATCCTATCCTGTTTTCCCAAACAGCAATTCGCTCATAAGAACCTTGTATTGGAGCTGGCAATGCACGCAGACTGGATATTTTGCCGACGTCATTTGATTCAATACGCATCAGCCAATCACATTCATCTTCTAATAATGTGCTGTGAATTAAATGACGTGCATCTTGCAGTGGATCTTCTTTAAGAAATTGATGATAAGCCTGATAGTAGCTTGGATAACGAGAAGCAATGACTGCACGATTTTGAGCTACTCTATAAATCTTCTCCGCACCAAATGACACGCCTCCAGCGTGAGCAACAAACACACTTGTAGCGACTAAATGTCGATAACCATTTGCACTTGCTCGCAGACACCAATCAACTTCCTCACTATAACCTCTTATCAATTCATAACCATCCAACAGGCCAATTTGACGTATAACTTCAGACCGCATTAGCATCGCAAATCCACAACAAGCGGGAACTTCTACATCAGATATTTGACCAGACTCGTGCAATGCCGCCACACGCCCATCAATACGCATTATTTGCTGGAAATTAGGTGTCGGACTATTTACCGCAATTTTTGGAAAGCTACTGATCTCGCCATTGTTTGACCATGGTGTGACCGAAGCAATATCTGCGGCACTATATAACGCATGGCTCATCCTATCTACCCAATTGGAATGTACCAAAGTATCCGCGTTAAGTAACAACACATCGGCATCCATCATTGCGGCGCGACGTAGCCCACGATTTACAGTTTCGATAAAACCAAGATTATAGGTATTTCTTAGCAAGATAATTTTTGCTTGTGCGGCTAAATCATCTAGCCATTTGGAAATAGCAGGCTCAGGACTAGCGTCGTCGATCACTAAGACCGATATCTCCGCCTTATTATCATCCAAACTTTGCAGCACACTATTTAAGCAAGCTTGCACCTGCATGAAGCCACGATAAACCGGAATTAAAATGCAAACACGATTACGAGCCGAATCAGAAGTCAAGTTTTGTGTAACGCGAAGTGCCTGCGATTTAGGCGATCCTATGCGGTGCTCAATAGCAGAAAAACTTAATGGTGACCCATACAACATTTGGGGAGCAGATGATTGCTCAACCTGAACAAAAGCAACTGACCAAACTGAATTTGGATATGGACAATCTATTGTAAAAACTTGTCCATCTGCCGTTAGCTCGTAAGCAAATTGGTGATCCTGATTTGAGATAAGCAAACGAACTTTTGGGTATTCACCATTCACTTTTGGAGGGGCAAAAACTCTACCCGCTATCGCAACGTCGGTTCTCCAACACACACCCAAAGTCGCTTTTTCTTCACCTGCTATATGATTGACCAAAGAAAAGTATTGCGCCCCGTACTTTTTACAACGTGCTGGTAAAAATAAAGGCGCCAACTCAAGAACACTTTGCTTAGCACCAGAATTGGACCAAGCGTCAAGTAAAGCATCTTGTAGAAAAAAATCTTGTGGATCGATACACCAGGCGTGGTACCACGCTTTAGAAGCGATCTGAGGTTGGCAGCGCTGCAGAATTTGAGCGCGCAGAACTGCCGCGATACTACTCGTTGGGAAACGACGACAAACATATTCTGCGGAAATCAGTGCAGTAGCGAAATCCTCACACTCCAATGCCTGCAATGCCATGTTAAGCGCTGCATCAGCACGCAGCGAAGGAACACACAGATCAAAAAAAAGGGGGGCAAAAGCCCCCTTTCCATTACACATGCAACTAATTAAACAATATTGTGAATAATCTGGACCGAACCAACAATTTGCGTCTCTTGATGCTGGGCAGTACCTTGTATGTTCTGTATAGCAATTTCCGCGAAGTTAGAAATAATATCCGCTCTTGTAGCTCCGTGACTCAATTGATCCGCCCAATAAGCCACGCCAGCATCTTCACCAGCACGATTAAACGTATTTCGGTACAAGCTTTGAATAAATGCTTCATTGGACTGTGAAAGATACTTCGCATATTCAGTCGATGCAACAAAAGCTCGTGCAACCTGCTTTAATGACGCTCCAGCCTTCACCACATCAAACCAGTAATCCAAACCACCTGCATCAGCATCGCGACCAAAAGCAACGCGATACAAACTAGCGACTTGTCCTTCGACTGAATTTTTCGCAAAGACTAAAGCATTTCCGTTATCCAACTGGACGTATTGGATTTTTGAAATATCCGTAGTCTTGTTTGTTGTCATATTTGTTACTATTGCGTGACCATTTTGCGCAGTTACACTGTAGTTTGATGCATTACCAGCTAACTTAACAACTGCATAATCACCGCTACCTCCAATAATTGTGCTATTGCCTAAGCCAGCTTCAACTGTATCGACACCGAGGCCAGTTCCTACAGTGCTATTGCCGGTACCCAAGATAATCTTGGTATTTCTTGCATCACCTATAGCGATTATATCGTTACCAGCTGAGCCAATCACAATGCGATCAACTTTCGTCTGATCAGCAGAAGGGACTGTCGCGGCAGGATCATTAATCGAAGCAACCACGCCGCCTTTACCTTGAAAGATTACGACAGGAGCATTTGCAGGCGGCTTAACGGTCGTAGCGAAAGTATTAGAAGAGTTCACTAAAACAACATCAGTTCCAGAACCTACAGTCACATTACCACTCGCGTCAGGAGTCGTCTCATCAAAAGTAACCTTAGTATTGTCTTTTGTAGCTAACGCCAAGATTTGATTGATTGTTGACTCGCTAAAAACAACAGGATTTGCTTGCTGTAATGCTGTTTGAACGGCACTTCCATCCTTATCGTACATGCTTGACTCCTTGAATGTTGGACATTCATGCTAAAAATAATTTTACACTTGAGAAAGTATTATAAGTCGGATTTTGGGATATGCAACATTATTTTTCAAATAAACGAGCTCCAAAAAATATTTAAACAAATAATATATTTTATATTTAAAAAATATCTCTCGACGTCACAAATTTTTGTCTAAATATCCACCAAAGGAAAGATAAGCAACAATATCATTGATACACTCATCAATTGCCTGCGCATGTGTATTGACGATTATTTCCGGACTTTCTGGTACCTCATAAGGAGAGGAAATACCTGTGAAATTAGCAATATCGCCAGACCTTGCCTTCTTATACAAACCTTTAACATCGCGCTGTTCACACACATAAAACAAAAGATCGCATTCCTTGCTCGAATAGATATAGATCCAACGCTTGAGCTAAGGTTGACTTACCCGCTCCAGATAAGCCTGTAAGCCAGATGATGCAACTACGATGTTCGTTTTGCTTCTCTCGGTCTCGACGAGTAACTTGTGCTAACTGCCATTGGACATTAGTACTAGTTTTGAGCATTTTGCACACCTTCATTTACGACAAGAAATGTGGGCGAGATTAACATTAGTCGAAAATATGTTCAAATAAGCAGAGTCCCTACAGGTAGAGAGTCAGTTATTAAATTAAGGCTTTGTGATAATTTACTCGCTTCTTATGTAATACAGCGTACGTATACGAGTCAGAGTCACTTACCTAAAATTCTGGAGCAACTAGCTCTTAAGCTTGTTAGCCAAACGTGTTATTGATGGCAAAGACGGATGGAAAGTTTTCTCAATTACGGCTATTGTTTAGTCATTTAAATTAAACCAAGGATGAATAGTAATGGACAATTCTCATAGCGACATCCCATTAGCTGTACATGGAGTTTATGAGCGCCACCGAAATCAGACGCAAAGTGATATTCATATCGAAGAATTGCGCCGCGATGGCTTTACAGTGTTAAAAAATGTATTGACCCAAGAGGAAGTCAAATACACACGAAACGCCCTTGATGAAATTTACGCTTCGCAGGTATCTGAGTTTGGGCTACAGAACCTAAAAGAATTAAAGGATCAGTACATTGCTCGCTCTATGCTGGTTTATGACGACTTCTTTCTACATCGCATTGCTTGTAATGATCCGATTCTCTCGATAGTTAAGCAGGTACTTGGAAACAATATTAGCCTGTCATCTCAGGTTGGCATATTAAGCCCACCAAATGATGTATTGTATCAAACTGCATGGCATCGCGAACTGCAATATCAACATTTCACGATTTCTCGACCAATTGCAATCCAATCGCTGTTAGTTATTGATCCTTTTAACGCAAGCACAGGTGGAACATTTTTTATTCCAAGCTCACATCTGCATGAACCTTTTCCATCTGACGAATATGTGAAAAGACACGAAATTCAAATCGTTGCGGATCCTGGCGATGCGGTGGTATTTGATGCCTTAACCTATCATAGAGCAGGCGTCAACACCTCAAAAAATGTGCGCCGGGCAATCAATAATCTGTACACGTTGCCGATTATCCAGCAACAAATTAACTTCTCTCGAATGATGAATGGGCGCTTTAAAGAAGATACATTTTTAGCTGGACTGTTAGGCTATCGTTGGGAAACTGCAGATTCCGTTCTATCTTGGCGACAAAGTCACCTAGAAATGAAAAAAGCGCAGTAATGTAGTCATGCAGAACGAACAAATAGATGACGAAACGAAAGAATGCGATTAATTATATATTAGTGATTAATTCATTTAGAAATTAGATTTAAGAAAAAATTAGTCGACCGAGGAATTATGTATAACAATTTTTTTGATGTGAACAAATATTCTGAAGAAGAATTAAGTGTCATCGAGAGACTTCTCACATTCGACAGAAATAAATATTCAAATGAGTACCCTGATGTAATTAATGCGAGGTTAGACCCACTAAAACATTTCTTATCCAATGGAATGTATGAAGGTAGACTTATTTACGATTTAGAAGCAGATCAGAGGCGAGAGGCTAGTCCAACTTTATGGACTATGCACATAAGCTTAAAAGACTTGTTAGGGTTTGATGAGGAATTTTACAAAGCAAAGTACCCCGATGTTACAGAAAATTACTTTCAGCATTTCATGCAATTTGGAATGAAAGAACGTCGTTTACCATTCGACTTTCTTGACAATATCGCAAGCGAATCTGTGGTGTGGGAAGTGCTTGAAAGATTTGGCCTTGAGTGTTACGGCTCACTAGACAGACAGATGCACATCGAATTACCCGACGCGACAGAATATTTACAAACTCTAATCTCGGAAATTGATCATAAAAGGCTACTGCCTAAAACATTTCGAAACAACTTTTGGCTAGCATTGGCAATTGGTTTCAGTGCAAAAGAATACTTTGGCGCCGCAAAAATTTGTTACAACTACTTCTACAATTATTTCATACCTATGCCTCATCTAAATAATTGGCATGAAAGTATATATGTAGTCGGACCGGTAACAACAACTGTCGAATTTGCGCGTAAAAAAAACTGGCTTGTTACTCGTTTAGAAGCCGCAACTCAAATTACTGTTCCAGATCCAGTTTTTTTAAATCGTCCAAACCCTAAACCGAACAAAGAAACTCATTCATTACCGACGCCTCACTATTGTCAATTAGAGGATGTGATACTAATCGGTGGGAATAGTATGATCATCGCTGGAGCTCATGACTTAATCTACGATTATCTAGACACTCAAAAAGGAGACCCCCGGAAAATTGAATTCAAAGGTCCGAATATATTACATGCAGTCAATGACGCTTGTGCAATCAAGTACATTTATTCAAATCTTGAGATTTCTGAAGCATTTTCATTAATGCATGATCATGGACATAATTATTTTCACTGGCTAATTGAGGTTTTACCGCGTTATCTACTCGCACGCAAAAATGGCTTAGTTGATGACATTCCCTTATTAATTGATGAGCAGATCGGTAAGTTGCAAGAAGAGGTCATGCGACTTATTTTAGGCAAAAACGCCGTGCTAATCAAAGTCCCGAGAAACCACTCGATAAAAGTAAAAAAATTACACTGGATTTCCGACTTGTCAGTCAATACAGTTCACACTTTAGCTCTTCCCAAAAAATCTGACATTCTAATTTCCCCTACAGCGATTGCACTTTTACGCGAAATTGCTGAGAACAATTTCATTCATGGAATAAGTGAGTACGAAAAACTGCTCATAACTCGGACGAATGTTGAGTTTCGAACTTTGGTAAATAAGCAACTACTCAATCAAGTCTTAAATGAGAATGGCTTCTGGCAATTTAATCCGGGTAAAGCATCATTCATACAACAGATTCAAGCGTTTTCAAATGCACAATTTATTATTACCGAGGCTGGGGCTGCGCAAGCGAATATGGTATTTTGCCGCCCCGGAACTGTTGTATTAGTACTTGTCAATGGATACAAAAATAGTAATTATTTTTATCTCGGAGAGATGGCGCAGATTGCGGGCTTGAAGCTGGTCTTTTTTGAATGCTTACGATTAGAAGGCACACATACACTTGGAGTACACGATGATATGATTGTCCATATTAGCAAGCTTCAACAATGCATAAAAGAATTGCAAGATAACGACAAGCTGCAAAATAAACATGTAAAGCCTCAGAAAAAATTAATGAAGTACCTCTAAGCCACATACCAATCTTTTTAAGAATACAAAATTACATGAGTGCAATGAAACGAGTTTTTATTGGTGGAATGGGTCGGTCCGGTACTACTATTACACTAAATGCCCTATATCAACATGGCGGCTTATTCGCAATACCTATTGAGACCAAGTTCGTAGTAGAAGCTGATGGTTTTTATGATTTGCTACAGGCGGTTACCACTGAATATTCTACGGCTCGAACACCGATTGTAGTGGATAGATTTAATCGTTTAATGCGTCAACGCGTAACTGGAAAAGAACCCTTCTTTAGCTTTACTGGTCAGGCAAAGTACTCTTCAGACATCTTTGAACATTATGAAGGTGCGGTTGATTGCATCATGGAAATGGTCTTACATCGCAATTTTTACCCAACCAGAGAACCCATGCTCAACGCGATGCGACGCTTTATGTCATACACCTTTGACAATATCGCCATCATTTCAAATAAAAATGGCTGGGTAGAAAAGACACCGGCCAATTTTTGGCGCCTAGAATTTCTGCGAGAGCTCTACCCCGATAGCTATTTTGTACATGTGATTCGCGATCCTCGAATGATGATGTGGAGTTTGATGGAGAAAGGTTGGATTTCAACAAATGTAACAAAAGCGTTGATACGATTCGAGAGTATGTTGGCAGCATTGGTACTCAAACGTCGGGAGATTCTAAAACTACCACGTGTTGTCGAAATTCGTCTCGAAGAAATTGAATCCGACGCAACAATGAGTACATCACTGAATTGTTTAGCTGAACACTTGGACTTGGAGCATTTTTCAGCGAAGACAATTTCATCAGTTGCTGAAAAGATTTCAAAATACGGTGACTCACGTAGTGCGCGAGGTCGAACAGTTGCATTTAACCAAGATGACGCATTAATGATTAACCAAATTTTAATGCCGTGGGTTGTTGAGCTTGGGTACTCACCTGTATTTCCGCCTGATTTAATATCAGACCAACAATGAATTATCCGTGTATAACCACAGCCACCATCTGCAGTTTTTAACAATATTGCACCTTGTCACATGGCGTAATCGTAGAAAACTAATAAAAGGTGAGGTTTTTAAATGATCAACAGTATCGTGCAGTTTTTTGACAACCAAAGAGTCGCTTTGAAAAAAAATGAGCTAGGCGATTTTTTGCAAAACATGATTCATTTTTTTGCTGAGTTAGGGAATTCTCCCTCATTGCAGGGGCATCAAATCATATCAGCACAGCTTGATGCGATGTGTCAGCAAGCTGGGGAATTATCTGCGTTTAAGTTATTGCGACAAGTCAACAATCTCCCAGCAGAGGCTCACAACGTAATTCTTCTAACGGAGCTTTACTGCCAAGGTGGACATGCGGAAATCGTAAGAGATATTTTGCGGAAAAGTAAGTTACCAGTTCTTCTACTAGCAACAAATATAAATAACCGCAAATCGCCAATACTACGATCCATATTGGATGAAGAGAATGTGTTAGGAGTATTTGTGGCCAACGACGATACGTATGTCGAAAAGCTTCGCACAACTCAAGCGGTGCTGGCAAACTCGTATATCAATACGATCTTTATTCTCGTTCATGGATATGACGCGGTTGGCATATCAGCCATATCTGCAGATAGCGGGAAAAACGTATTCTTTCTTCATCATTGTGATCATAGCCCAAGCTTAGGTTGTTATTTAGAAGGAGCGCGTCATGTTGATCTGCATAATATTGGTTTCTTGCGTTGTCGCAATGAATTCAATATCACGACAAATCGATATTTATGCTTAAGTTCCATGAATTTAAGAAGTAAACGTATCGACGATACTTTTGTAAATCCTGTATTTAAAACAGCATCATGTGGTGGAATTCACAAAATCTCTCATCCTGGCTATCATATTAGCTACAAAGAAGTAGTGTTACATACACTCCGCAAGCGGAAAGGCGTACATTTTCATATTGGTTACTTGAGTGATGAATACATAAAAGATATTCGTGACTCATTAATTCAGTCAGGGATATCTGAAGATCAGTTTATCTATTTGGGCGAGACGCCCAATTTAGCGGAGGTGTTAGTACAACTAGAAGTAGACCTTTATTTACCGACACTTCCACAGTCTGGTGGTAAAGCCTTAATTGACGTAATGGCAGCTGGCATCCCTATATTAACTCACCAAAACGCTCGAGATCGCTTATGGGGTAGCATTGATTTAATTTACCCTACCGCACTAACATGGGCAACATTTGGTGAATTAGATGATGCATTAGAGAAGTATGATGCACAGTTCTTAAAGAGTCAGGCTAATGAGAGCAGAGCCTATTTTGAACGCTTTCACAATGAAACCCTCTTTTCAGAACAACTAACAAAAGGCGGGGTTGATATTGATAGTAATGATATTCCCAAGCTAAAAACTTATCGACCTGATGTAGCAAGACGCTTAACATATTTGGGATTCCGACAAAATAACAATCCCACCAATGGATAGCTCAATCAAAAGCGCATAATAGCGCCGACTTCTAAACGCATAAAAATAGTTCGTGATTTTCTGGTGCTAAATGACTGAAAAAAATCCATTTGACAATCTTACCTTTGATAAATTTCGGGCACTTGCAAAGTCTGATCAACTTAGTCCGCACGAAAAAGTCGGTTTCCCCAATGCTTATCGTGAGGGAAAGGAAGATTCAATCTTTGCTGATGTCTGTGCAAAATTAAAGAATCTAAATGATCACAGTAAAACGGTACTCGAAATTGGTCCGGGATGCAGCCAATTACCGATAATGCTTATGAAAGTATGTGAGAAAAACGATCATAAATTGCTCTTTGTCGACAGTCAGGAGATGCTGGATTTATTGCCAAATAGTACACACATACACAAGTTTGCCGGGCGCTATCCAGAACTACCTGAACTTTTCACCGACTATACTGGAAAAATCGATGTAATTATTGCATATAGCGTTATCCAATATGCCTTTAGTGAGGGCAATCTATGGGACTTTTTAGACAAGTCCTTAACGCTCTTGGCTGATGGTGGAGAAATATTATTCGGTGACATCCCAAATGGGACAATGCGTAAACGCTTTTTCGCCAGCAATGCTGGAATCGCCTGTCACCAAGAATTTTCAGGCAAAAATGAATTGCCCGTAGTAAATTTCAATGTACTCGAGCCCGGGACCATGGATGATAGCGTTGTACTATCTCTTTTAGCTCGTGCTCGTGCACAGGGCTTTCATAGCTGGATTTTACCGCAAGCAGACAAGCTCCCAATGGCAAATCGGCGCGAAGACATATTAATTAAAAAACCATAAGAGGTGCGTGTGGATAACCAAGCCAAGAGTCGTAAATTAATTATCGTTGGCGCATCAGCATTTGCAGAAATTGCTTACGAATACTTCGTCTTTGATAGCGACTATGATGTTGTAGCATTTGCAGTAGAAACACCATACTTACTTGAAGACCATAAATATGGGCTGCCTTTAGTTGCATTTGAAACGATGGAGCGACATTTTTGCCCTGTGGAACATGAAGTTTTTGTTGCTGCGACCTATACACAACTTAATCGACTTCGGACTCGCTTAGCGAATGCATCAAAAGAAAAGGGTTATAAGCTTGCCTCATATATAAGCTCTCGTGCTTTTATCTGGCGCAATGTAGACGTTGGTGAACATTGCTTTATCTTTGAGGACAATACAGTTCAACCGTTTGTTAAGATTGGCAATAACGTCGTACTTTGGAGTGGTAATCATATTGGACACCATTCGGTAATTGCCGACAACTGCTTTGTATCCTCTCACGTTGTGATTTCTGGATTTTGTAACATTGGAGCAAATAGCTTTCTTGGAGTAAATGCGACATTAGCAAATAACTTACAGATTGCTCAAGACAACTGGATTGGTCCCAACATTTGTTTAACGCAAAACACCGAATCTGGAGCATTATTCGCTCAAGAAAGCCCCACGCCCTCTCGCGTTTCTGCTCTGCGATTTTTCAAGATTAAAGAATAACCATGGAATGGCAAAAACTGGGGATTGTTTATTCACCTGACGGATCGCTTGAATGGGCACGCTCACATGCGATGATCCCAACACCTTTTCGTATTTCTAGCGATGTCATTCGAGTATACGTTACTTTCTGTGACTCTCTGGGTTTAGGTCGACCTGGTTTTGTTGACGTAAGTGCACACAACCCAATGCAAGTTTTGCGAGTTTCTCAACAACCATTGCTAGATTTAGGTACTGCCGGTAGCTTCGATGAAAATGGAATTCTTGCCTGCTCCGTTTTAGCGATGCGGGACTCTCGGATATTTATGTACTATGCTGGGTTCGAACTTGGTACAAAGATACGCTACCGCCTATTAACTGGCTTGGCGATCAGTGAGGATGGGGGGGAGAGCTTTAGACGTTTTTCACAAGTTCCTGTCTTAGAGCGTTCAGATCAAGAACTACATATACGTGGTGGCCCTTGGGCGATGCTAGGAACCGAAAAAGTTAGGCTGTGGTATGTCGGTGGCAGCGAGTGGATACCGTTAAACGGCAAAAGTATGCCAGTATATGATTTGAGATATTTAGAATCATCTGATGGCATTCATTTTCCAAGTCACGGTAAAGTGCAAATTCGTATAGAACACGACGATGAACATGGCTTTGGCAGACCATGTGTGATTGCCAATCCAAAGGGTGGTTTTCGTATGTTTTACTCAGTTAGAAGGCGCTCTTTCGCAGCGTATCGTCTTGGCTATGCAGAATCAGATGATGGCAAGCATTGGCAACGCATGGATGAACACTTAAATCTAGACGTAACACCTGGACAATTTGACTCAGATGCCATTATGTATGCGGCACCAATACAAATTGAAGATCAACTATATGTATTCTATAACGGTAACGACTTTGGTCGCGCAGGTTTTGCATGTGCCCGCTTGGTGCAAGAATGAATATTCAAGTACGCCCTTACCATGAGGGAGATTCTGAAAACTGGGATGATTTCTGCACAAAATCTCTGCAAGCAACTCTCTTGCATACGCGACGGTTTTTATCCTACCACGGTACGAAATTTGACGATCAATCCCTAATAATACTCGGCGAGAATCAATGGCTCGGGATACTTCCTGCGGCTTTGATGCCAAATGATTCGTCATGTGTAGTTAGTCACCCCGGTGCATCATATGGTGGTATTGTTCACCAAGGACAGTTACGTGGAGAAACGATGATATTAGCTTTACGCGCCTGCTGTAGCTATTTTCACGCACAAGGAAGACAGAAGCTACTCTACAAAGCCGTACCCGCGTTTTATCATCGTATTCCCGCTCAAGACGATTTATATGCAATGTTTCGATTAGGAGCTCGCAGATATCGGTGCGATTTATCAAGCACAATAGACTTAGACAATCGCGCAAGTTTAAATTCGAGACGACGACGTAGTTTAAATAAAGCGCGAAAACAGAACATAAATATCTCCATGAATCTGCAGCTATTACCAGAATTGTGGGATGTTCTAACTGATAATCTTGCGCGCAAGCATGACAGCAAACCAGTCCATAGCTTGGCGGAAATTTCTACACTAATAGAACGCTTTCCAAAAGAAATTGTTCCAATTTTTGCAATACTCAACGAAAAGGTTATAGCGGGAGTGATTCTATTCGTTACTCAAACATGCTACCACGCTCAGTATATTGGATCCACAGAGATTGGCTATCAAACTTCTGCATTGGACGCTGTATTTGATTTTTGTATTCAACAGGCGCAAAGTCGGAAAATGCGTTGGTTTGACTTTGGCATATGTAATGAACAAGACGGTATGGTGTTGAATGAGAGCTTATACAGCTTCAAAACAGAATTCGGTGGTGGTGGTACGGTGCACGATTTTTTTGAAATTCTTTTGAATGGAGAGTCATATGTCAATTCATGATTGTAAGATCATCGAGTTACCTCGTATTCCTGACGCTCGTGGCAACTTAACTTTTATTGAATCTGGACGACATATTCCTTTTGAAATTAAGCGTACTTATCATTTATATGATGTGCCCGGTGGTGCCACACGTGCTGCGCATGGTCATAAAAGATTACAGCAGCTGATGATCGCGATGTCTGGCAGTTTCGATGTAACACTTGATGACGGCTTTGAAAAAAAATTATTCCACTTGAACAGATCTTATTACGGCCTATATATTGCACCCGGCATGTGGCGAGACTTGGATAATTTCTCCTCAGGTGCTGTTTGCTTAGTGTTAGCGTCGGATTTTTATACAGAAGAAGACTATTACCGTAACTACAGCGACTTCTTACAAGCCGCGCGAGAGAGACATTTGTGATCCCATTTTTAGATTTAAAACGACACCATTCCGTTTTACAAGAAGAGCTTGAACAAGCGTTTAGACGGGTAATGCAATCTGGCTGGTTTATTCTTGGTCAAGAAGTGGAAGCATTTGAAAGTGAATTTGCCGCTTATTGCGAGGTAAATCACTGCATAGGAGTAGGTAATGGGCTAGACGCTTTATACTTGGTGTTGGCGGCGCAAGAAATAGGAGAGGGAGACGAAGTGATTGTCCCTTCAAATACCTTTATTGCGACTTGGTTAGCAGTAACCCGAACGGGTGCTAAACCTGTGCCTGTTGAACCATGTGCGGATACCTTCAATCTTGATCCAACAAAAATTGAATCCGCAATTACCTCAAGAACACGAGCCATCATCCCAGTCCATTTGTATGGACAACCTGCTGATATGGCTCCAATTATGGAAATAGCTCAACGGCATGGACTATTTGTATTAGAAGATGCCGCCCAAGCCCAAGGCGCACAGTATATGGGAAAACCTGTCGGTGGAATCGGACATGCCGCAGCCACAAGTTTTTACCCTGGGAAAAATTTAGGTGCATTAGGCGATGGGGGGGCAGTATTAACTAATGATGCTGATTTAGCTGCAAAAATCCGACGCTTACGTAATTACGGCTCCGATATCAAATACCAACATCAAATTCTAGGTCACAACACTCGCTTGGATGAAATGCAAGCGGCCTTTTTGCGCGTCAAATTAAGTCACTTAGAGGCGACCAATCAAGTTCGTCGCGATCTTGCTTGGCAATATCAAAATGCATTAGAAAAAATTCTTCCGCTTTGCAATGGCCTGCAAATACCTAAAGTTCCAGAATGGGCGAAACCTGTTTGGCACTTGTTCGTGATATTGAGTCAACAGCGTGACAAGCTACAACAACATTTAAAGGACTTTGGTGTTGGTAGCATGATTCATTATCCGTTACCACCGCACTTACAAGCCTGTTATCCAGAATATGCTGAATATCAATTACCGATGGCGCAAAGTTTGGCTCAACAATGTTTAAGCCTTCCCTTGTGGCCAGGGATGTCAGAAACTGAAATCCAGCAGGTAG
>VFQS010001838.1_pt1 | contig 18356 bp, 15 predicted proteins | sample 3512361 | NCBI WGS metagenome assembly VFQS01 (sample SAMN10412375, study PRJNA504923) | tailings metagenome | isolation source: Relicate 1 Philex TSF3 active mining | place: Philippines
GAACAAAAATATAACGAAGAAGACAAAGGAGAAGATGATGTATGGTTGGGACGTAAGAAGAGGGTATTTGAATGGGAAAAAGACCTACTCTATGTAGGTTATTCATTAAAACTTATTCGTTCAAGTATTTTAGCGGAATTACAAGCAAAGAAGTCGCATGTTGAAGCCTCTATGAAGTTATCTTCTAGTTCCACAACTGTATCTCAAATCTACCGTCAGAGAAAGGAAAAGGAGAAAGAAGTGATTCTGAAACTTCAAGACCAAGTGACTGTATTTGAAAATGAAATGAAAGAGAGACAAACAAGTATCCTTACAAGGATTGGAAAGGAAAAAGGTTTTATAAAACAGATAGAAGATAAATGGGATGGTTCAAAGAGGCAGGAAATGGATAAACGCTTTGATGAATGGAAAAAGACAGGAGTAGCTGAATGGCTAAACGTGGTTGAACAAAAGCGCGGAGAAGCAATTCAGTCATATATGAAGCGTGATTACCATATACCACAAACCATGGCACAGTTTTCAAATATTGAAAAGAAAATGAAAAATGTGGGTATGGCAAAACAAATGGCAAATCAAAAGGCTCTACAAGAGTCAGAACGTCGTAAAGAAGAGCCAAAAAAAGGCCTTTTTGGATCAAGTCAATATGACGAGTGGAAAGCAAATGTAACACGTCTGTCTAGAGAATTACAGGGATTAGAAGCACAAAAGCAACAGAAAGAGAAAAATTTAGATACAGCTTTTGAATTGTATCAGAAAAATCCAATAGATTATATAGAGGGAGACGTAGCAGAATTTTATCATGCCAAATACGAATTCTTTCAAAAGCGTTTGGCATATGATCAGGCAGTTTTAATTTTATTGTCCATGGATTCACAGTCTATTTATGGACTATTATGGGATAATTATATTCGGCGATACACAGATGTTGTTCGAACCATCTATCATCCACTATTAAAACAACTTGATAAAACACTGGGTCTATTTATGTGGTCATTACATTATTTTCCTGCCTACTTGGACCAACTTGTGGATAAATTTGTGGAGGAAGAAAAGGCAATTGTACAGAATAAGAGTGTAGATCCACAACAATACGAATCTGTAAAACAATCTGTGTCACGATTACGTGATAATGTTCGTGATATCAAAATACGATTCGGAAATCTATTGCCAACAGTAATTGAACAGGGTAAGTCGCTACAGAAGCTTCTAACAAATGGAAAGACAACGAATGAAATTTCTATACTACCTGTAAATGATTTCTTGCCAATTCTATATTTATCACATTCCTCTTCATCTGAAATACAGAATCATATCAAACAGATTGAGAATCAATTGACCCCTTTGTATTCCCTTTTGGAACAGATCATTGGCCAGAATTATAATTGGTCAAGAACACAGACGAATACAGACATTGTTGTCGATAAACGCTCATTTAATCTATTTGAAATCTATGGTCATCTTGATGAACTCAAAAAACAGATGAAGCCCTATCTCGATCCGATTGATCCACATGTCTTTTCTGGTGCGGATCTGACTCCATTCATTAATGAAGCTAAAAAAGAATATAATAAATTAGTCACCAATTCCTTTCCCATTCTCTCTGTCTCTGTCCCATCTGTTCCTGATTCTTCTGTCTCTGTCCCATCTGTTCCTAACTCTTCTGTCTCTGTTCCTAACTCTTCTGTCTCTGTCCCATCTGTTCCTGATTCTTCTGTCTCTGTCCCATCTGTCCCTAACTCTTCTGTCTCTGTCCCATCTGTTCCTAATTCCGCCGAGCCACCAAAGCCTAATATAAAAAATAATAAAAAGCCTCTTGTCCCTCCACGAAAAATATCTAATTTACATCCATCTATTCAAAAGCCATCTCAACCCTCTGTATCGGTAGAGCCAGTCCAGCCAGTCCAGCCAGTCCAGCCAGTCCAGCCATCCATCTCTGAACCATCTGCACCTCTTGTCCCTCCACCAAAGATATCTAATTTACATCCATCTATTGAAAAACCAGTAGAACCCTCTGTTCAGGACTACATTGGAGAGGGAAAAGATGAGGAAAAACCGGTTGACAAAAAGCGCCTGAAAGGCCTAGATACATATACAGATTTGCCATCATTATCTGAAAAAACAAAGCAATTACAAAAAGCAAGAGAGGCAATGCAGATGAATCAATTATATCATATTGGTAACACACTCATTCATACTGCAATTCAATATGGCAAGAAAGAGGGCATCTCTAAAGATTCTATTCGTAAATTGGCAGAGTTAAAGGAATCTTATGAAACTCTCGAGAATGTCATCAAAATAGGTATTCAATCCAATAAAGATAGTAATATTCGTTTACAATCAAAAGACTTTAGTGAGAATACAATTCGGTCGATTCAAGACACGATTGATCATACTCGTCAGTTGTATGAAAGTATAGTTGAGGATATTTCATCTGATCCATCTGGCACTTACCCTAGAACACAATTCGCCCTTAAGAAGTTCAATCAATTATGGTCTGTGTTGAATACGAAGAGTAAATTAAGCAATGGATCAGGATCTATGAAAACAGTTCTTGAAAATAGTTATCCCGTCTATGTCTTACCTTTTTTGTTAGAACAGGCAGAACAGGCGAGACAAATTGCTGAAAAAGACAGAAAACAGGCTAGTATAGAAGAGCGTAGTATTGTTGTATCTCCTGGAAGGCAAAATCTTTTAATAAAGAAGCAGGCTGCAAAGAAAAAAGAGGATGAATTATATGAAGTCGCAAGATCTAGAACAAAAAATGTATCACAATTGACCGCAGAGATAAAGAAATACAAGAGAAAATCCGATTTGATGCTTCAGAAGTATTTGAATGCCATTCAGTCCTTAACACCTCCTTCAGGATATACAGAGGATGAGAACCAAGAAGATGAGGTGGATGAAAAGGAACAAGAACAAGTTGAAGTCGAAACAGAGGAACAGGAACAGGAACAGGAACAGGAACAAGAACAAGAACAGGAACAAGAACAAGAACCTGTAAATGTTATGGCTACAGAAATTACAAAGATGGAATCAGATGTTCGTCACGAAATGGATCAGTATGATCCAGCCGAACTCTTTCAGACAGATGAGGAGTTAGATAAGATACTTCAATGGATGGATGAATTGAGTCAATTGGATGAGTTCAAGGATAATGAGAACTGGGGAGAGATTACACAGAAGTATGATGAATGGAGACAGGCCGTCGTATCAGGGGAGGATACTCAGACGCTCGAAAGAGTTCAAATAGAAGTTGATAGTTTGTATCGTTCTATGAAATCAGATCGTAAGACCAATCTAGATCATCTTCGTTCATTATATTCCATTGTGAAATATATGGATCGTTTGATGACAGAAGATGGGTCAAGAGGCTGGAAGGCTGTAGTGAATAAAAAACAGAAAGAAAAAGCCGCAGAAGAAGAGGCTGAACGAGCCAGAGAAGTGGAAGAGAAGAAAGAGACAAATTACAGAAAAGCATCTGATTTACATCTATTAGAAGCTATGGAGGGATTATGGGAACATTCAGAAGAATTCGTGGATCAATTGGATGAGGCATTTCCCGCAAATGATGAACAGACAAAGAATTATCCACCGATGGTTGGATTGAAGGAAAAGGCAACCCATCATGCCAAAGAGATGAATGAGTTAGTGGATATGATTCTAACCATTCGTAAAAAGAATTCCAAATCAAAAGTGGCCAATTCAGAAGAGGATGAAGATACCGTTAATGATAAAATAGGAAAGATCGGTGGTAATCTTGGACATCTCTACAGTATTTTAGAAGATGATCGCATCATTAACCCCAATAAAGGTATCACTGCCGATATTGTAGAAGGATTGCGCGAAAAGGTTGGACGAATGATGGAAATTCATGAAAAGTTAAAACGAAATAAGGATGCCCTCTTTCTTGTATTACAAGAAGAGGAACGAAGAGTCCCACAATCAGCGAATAAAGTCCGAAATAACAATACTCGACTGAAAGGGAAACGAAACACATTTGCTAGCACGCGATCATTGAAAGCAAATCAACGTCAACGAAACAAAGAGGCAAAAGCAGCAGAAGCAGCAGCGGAAAAGGCGAAACGAAATGAAGAAGAGAGAGCGGAAAAGGCGAGACGAAATGAAGAAGAGAGAGTGGAAGAAGAGCGTAGACAAAAAGAGCAAGAAGAAGCGGATCGTCTAGCAAAAGAAAAAGCAAATGCGAACCAACGTGCGAAGAATGCCGCGGAGAGAGCCGAACAAGCAAAAGCAGCCGAAAAGGCAAGAAAAGATGCAATGATCCAAACCATCACAGCAATCATGGGGGACTTAAAGACGGCGAGTGGCAAGTTGAAGCCGAAGGCGGATGAATTAAAGACAGTGGAAGCTGAACTTTCCACCGCACAGATGGAAAAGAAAAAACTGGAGAAAGACCGTCAAATTCATGAAACGAAATATGCGAATATGACACTGTTTGCGGCACGCGATGAATTAAAACGAATGTCTGCCGATGAATTAGAACGTATCATACAGCAGATTGAGAAGATCGATCCTGATAGTGGAGCTCGTGCCAAAATGAAACGACTGTTTTCGACTCCTGCTGGAGCAGGAATTGAATCGTCATTGCGAGAACCACTTAACCAATACATTGCCATAAAACGCGGTGAAATATCAAAATACGACAAAGATATTCATGACCGAGAATCAACCATTCTTGAGAAATCGAAAAAACGCTCGGTTCTGTCAAGTGAAATCAAGAGTCTTTCCGATATTATTCTTAAAAAATACGAAGATGTTTCTAAACCTGCCATGAATTTCCAACAAAATGATCCTCGCGCTCACAAACAAGTTATGAATCAATACAAGGATGACGTCTTAACAAAGGCAGAGGTGGAACAGATCATGGATTATGTGAAGATCCCTGTGAAAAAGGTATCAAGAGATTCATCTGAATTAGATGACGTTTTTGCCAAGAGAGAACATGGTATTTCGATTCGTAATGCAACGGCTAAAAAGAATTCCACATCCAGATCATTTTTGATGAACCAGACACGGACAATTGCAAAGAACTTCTCCAAAGAACATAATAAAACAATGGGGGTAGCAACGGTGTCTTCTGCCAATCAATTAAGAAAACAACGTCTAGAGGATCAGCGGGTAGCATTACAGGCTTCTAAAAATAAATTAAATGCCGCTAAAAAAAGCTATGAAGCATCGCGTAATGCTAGAATAAAACAACAGGAATCGTTGAGAAAACAACGTGAAGAGCATAATAAGCCATTTCCATCTGAGGCACTAGCATCCATCGCAGTATCACCTGCTCAACAAAAGAAAGACGCACTCTTATCTGACTTTGAAGAGACCATTCGTGGATTAGAAGAAAGAATCAGAGAGGAAGATAGTAAGAAACCTAAAAATGTGAAACGACTAACTGAACTCAAAATGAAAAAGTCAGGAATCGAAGGAGCTCTCAAAGGTGTTCGCGCAGTCAATGTTAAATCTGGAACACTTAATCAAGTTGTTAATGCTACTCGAAAGAGATATAGTGGCGACATCAAGATGTATAAACCCATACAAATGGGTGGAAAGCGAAAGACACTGAAATACAGAAAGAAGTGATGATCTTTTTGTATGTGTGTATCGTAGGAGTAAACAGATGTTATAATGAATTATGCGCGTTTCACCATCATATCCATAATAAATAATACAAAGATTCCACTAGAAATGAACATAAGTAATTCGGATGTAAGCTGTTCGGGCGTGGAATGATTCATATCTTCCAACTTTGTAAATAATTTATCTAATTTTTTCATTACATCTTCCATGGATAAATCACCATTCTCTAACGCATTTCTTATTGAATTGTGATATTTACCAGTAGGAGGTGGAAGATGTTCAATAAATGAGGTTTGTGCTCCACTGGGTGTGATGGGTTTCCAGTCCATCTGTGAAAAAGAGGGTGGCAATACAGGGGATGCTCCTGCTCGATCGGCTCCTGACTGTTGAAAGGCTTTTGTAAAATCGGGCTGTAGACGATAATCCTTTTCATCCGGAACGTAATCCGCAAATGGTTCATCACTGGGACCTTGTGCTCCAAAGAATTTTTTAGGGGCTGTGATGGAAGATCCGTTGACAGGAACGGCCATGTAATGACAGGCCACTTCATTTCTTGTATAATCGTCTAAATCATTTTTATGATAACGATAGTCATCTTTTGAATAAGGATTGTCTTTTGTAACAGAATTGCGATGAGTTCGAAATGTCTCTGGAGACCGATTCATTTCGAAGGCTTCCACTTCAGGAAGAGGAGCACTAGGACGATCCGGATCCGGGTCTTGGGATTGATTCTTCTCATTTGGTCCAACAGACAAAGGTGTCATGGAGGGAATCTTTGCCCGTCTCGCTTTTTTACGTTCCTCTTTACGAGCCTGACGGGCAGCAGATGTATCATTACAACCCGGAACAGGTGGATCCCCAACCGTCTGGAACGCATCATCCAATGAACAGTAATTCATCTCTTCTACTACCTCATAGGATTCATTCTTCTCCGCTTCATTTGAACCTCTTTTTCAACCTCTTCTCTCAACAGAATAAACAGAATGTCAGACTCTCTCCTCTCTTCCCTGTCTCCTCTAATGGATTCCCGTCCCAAAATAGTGTATGGTATTCTAGTCCTATTACTTATTGTCTATTCAAATGTGATTCCTTCACGTATTCGCTCCTTTGCGGACACCCTTCTCGGTCGTATTGTTGGATTCGCGTGGATTTATGGGTCCATTCACTTCTTTGGCTGGATCCATGGTCTGCTCACCGCTATTGCCTTTCTTCTCATAATCTATCCATCTCCCTATTCTACAGGTCTAGAAGGATTTTACGGTGGAGGCCCAGTTGTTGAAAAGGAACGTATTGGAAAGCGTTGGTTTGTAGAGACAGTTCTCGGTGAAGATCCCTCCGCCATCCACACTGAAAAAGTAATAACACAAGCGATCCAAGACTAATGATGTCCCTTATAAGATAGAGAAAACGATGCGATCGTGGTTATCTGTCATGTCTATGAATGGAACTACGGATGGTGTATTTCGTGCCCTAACAGTGTTTCTGGCATTCATTGTCATCGTCTATTACAGTTCATTGATAGAGAGACCTTATCATGATAAATTAGCACAGCTTTATCTGTATCCTTGGTGGAGATTGCTTGTTATCCTTCTTGTTCTGTCTGCTGCTCTATGGTGTCCTCGTGTAGGTATCTTAGTGGGTTTCATTGTGTTTCTGTATATGAATGATATGAATATGCTTATTCAGCCACTGCCTCATTTGGCATAACCCATTTATTATAAAGTAATAGAGTATCTCGATGAGTGTTCCGGCAGCAGCGATGGGTCATATGGCCGTTTCCTCAGCAGTTTCTATTAGTCCAATTGATGTAATTCTTCAATCTTTCAATAATAATCCATATTTTATTGGAATTATGATGTTATTGCTGAACTTGGGTGGACGTTTTATCTCTTTAGAGGTTACAAAACAACAAGAACAGTTTCTTCAGCGTCCATGGGTTCGTCGTCTTCTGATTTTTACGGTATTGTTCGTAGCCACTCGTAATCTTTGGGTAGCATTTTGGGCTACCGTGATTGCCATTTTATTGTTGGGTTATCTATTTAACGAAAATTCGGCTCTCTGTCTATTCGGATCAGGCGGACAAGATGGTTCCACATGTTCCAAAGAAGGAGATAAGAAAGATGAAATGACACCTGAAGAGAAGGAGATTCTCCAACGATTAAGTGCCAAAGCACAACGCTATCAGTCTGTCCAAGTTGGACCAAATGGATCCAATCAAAATGGAGGAAAAGAGGACAAGGACATTGATGTAGATAAAATCTATATGGCAAATCTCAAACTCATGAAATAAACAACTAAGGTGACTAGACCGACTAAATAAATCATACTCTATTACATTATGCTAATCATTATGTAATACAGTATTTATGATTGGATCATATTTATAAATCAGAAAATTAGAGATTCAATGAAATGGTATTTGTAGAAGGTGTCATTGCCTTACGACGTCCGCGACCACGTGAAGAGGCAGATGTGCGAGTCGTATCCGTGCTCATTTCCGACATAGGAGTGGAATGAATACTGGAAATTTCAGATACAGCCTGAACAGCCGGTTGCTGATGATAGGCTGGACCTGGTGGTGGAATCAAGACAGGATTCACTTCGACCTCCGCTGCACGAACCTCTTGAAACGTCTTCAAAATATCATCCACCCCCGATGGGCCTTTCATTTCACGCCGTGGACCGGTCGATGACCCTTGTGACACCATGGAAGCAGGGGCTTGAGGAATAGGTGGGGAAGATGAACCCATCATACCATTACTTGCTTGATAAAATGGACCAGCACTGGAGCCATTCATTGGCATTTGAGGTGGCATGGAAACAGGTGGAGAGGCAGATGGAGGGATTCCCATTGCCGCTCCCATAAAGTTCCCAAATCCTGGACCGGCCTGTTGAGCTGCCGCCGCCGCAAATTGACGAGCCAATTGGGGATTCGCACGCAATAGATCATCTGGATTAAATTGCCCCGCTGTCTTTGAACGAAAAAAGGACTGACTCATATGAAACATAAAACCACTTCCCACCAATGACATTAAGAGTTTGGCCTCTGGAGGCATATTACCACGACCACGATATTTATCATAGAGCTCCTCAAACACCTCATCAAAATCCTCAATATTCTCATGAACAGACTCTGACCAACCATCTAATTCCCAATCAAACGGATTAAACTTACTATTCAGAAATTCAGCGCCAGTTACAACACCCATCAACATCTGTCTCTGAAATCGCAAAGACGCCTCGAGATTCTTGGCATCCACCAAACGATCAAACTCTTGTTGAATCTCCTCCAATGTATTATCCATTGTGAATCGCTTTGTCAAATTGTAACCCTTTCCTTCCAAACGATTCAGCTTATTAAGGAGTTCACCCTTCTTCTTTCTTTCTTCTTCTGGACTCATACGAGATACAGCCGACAGTGGAATAGATGGACCAGACGCCGTCTGCGTATTTGAAAAGAGATCAGGAGGCGATTGATCCTTTGATACAGAGATTTCTGGAAATAGATTAGCGCCTGATGAAGACGAACCATCCAATGAAATTGGATCCAATGGATCTAGTGAACTAATTCCAATATCTCCAATAGGATCCAATGAGGATACCTCTTGAATACCAGAACCAGATGAGGCAGATGAGGCAGAAGCGCCTCCAGATGCCGGACGAGAAACACGATGGTTAGAAAGCATACTCGCACCAAAATCATCTCCCAAGTCTTCTCCACCCAATTCAATGACATTTCCAATATTAGAACTGATCTGAATATCAGGTTCGTCAGAGCCTCCTAGAAAGTTTTGCATATCCGATATGGTTATCGATGAACCACTCATTTATCTCCCCACTGATGGGCTTTTTTAAGCACTATAATGACGCACCATCAGATAACTGAGGGTAAATCCTAACGCAGAGCCGGATAGAATCTGTGAGAGTGTATGACACTGTTTGGTATATCGAGAAATCATGACCGCTACACCATATAGAAACAGAAGGATACGAATCGGAAGAGAAGTTGTTTTTTGAGCATAATATCCTACAAAGAAGGAAACCTGTGCAGAATGACCGGATGGCATTCCTGGTCGTCCACCTTGTTTTCCATCATTTACCCATAAATTACAATTTGTTGCTTCTGCCGGACGAGGGCTCCTTGTCCCAATCACATAATGCTTCAGACCTTCATTTACGATTACTGTGAAAAGGAGACCAAATAAGGGCCGAAGTTCCTCTGTGTTCTGTAATAAGGCGTATCGTATGATAGGAACGGCATACAATAAAGTCGCAGATAGGGATACAATATCATCGATTCGCATATCGTATTCTGTTTTGTAGAGGGGTTATTGATGATTGATTACAGGTTACATCTTAATGGTTAACATGAATAGAATAGGGATTAGGATCTTCTATATCATAATCTCCTTCTCGATAGGTCTGTGTGGTTTGTGTAGTAAAACAGCATCTCAATAAGGACCATGAAATAATGGCAAGTCCACCGCAGGCAATGAGCATCATGAATAAAATATCTGACCTGGAATAAGAGTTATTTTTTTAATACGAAATCCATTGCCATACAGATGGCATCTGCCATATCAGACTTCTTTTTGGATTGTTTCCAGTGATCAAAAAAGGTCTGTCCATGAATCTGCTGGGATTCAAAGAGTTCTTGAACGCGCTCTTCGGATTTCTGTTTTCTTTCTGTATATCCTGCGTCGCCTTTTTTGGCATCATCTACTTTCTTTTTTGCATGAACTAGATGAAACTCTGGAATGATATTATTAGAAGAATCCTGTCTTAAAAATGCTTCTCTTAATGCAGCAAATAAAAGAACTTGTACCGATTTCATATGTGGATTTTTAAAAGCTGGTTGATTTTCAAGTAAAATATGAGTTGATCCTGAAAATAAATCCCATTTTGTAAGAATAAATTGTCGCAATGAATCATGAATATCTTCTAAAGACATTTTTGAAGCATTTTGTTGTTTCGGTTGTTCAAGATGAATCGCAAATTTTTTAGAAAGAGACTCCAAATATTTCTCATTGCTCACCCCCAAATTCTCACATTGATGTGTTTTAACCAATTCTTTCAAGATTTTATTAGATGGTAATTTTTTCTTACTTAGCTCAGGTAATGTTTTATGAGTTTTTGGAATATGTTTCTTACAATAGGGTTGTTGAGAGACTTGAAAGGAAGCTTTGAGTTTACAGAGGGAGCAGTGTATGGTTTGAACGGGATCAATTAAGGTACAATTTTCAAGGGAGATGACTTTGGATTTATTTTCAAGAATACAAAAAGCTAAATTCTTAATTCCGATATCAAATGCAACTACTTTTTGGTAATTCATTATTATTTGTTGTAATGATTTTATTTAAATAGTGCCGCAAGTATTATTAGAGCAGGTATGATTTATTTTTATTTTAAAAATTGCATAAAAAAAAGAACTATACTTAATCAATAAGATGATTAAGAATAGTTCTAATTTCTCAAGCCGAGATTCGAACTCGGGTAGCGAGCTTATAAGACCCGTATACTGACCAACTATATTACTTGAGATAATAGTATAAATAGAAATAGATTTTTCTACTTATGGGAAGACATCCATATCGGATTGTCTTCCTACCCTTCTATATCCAACCATCTTTAAGTCCTTTTAGTCATAATTTAACCGCATCAAGAGGAAAATTTCAAATTCTTGTTCAACAAACTTTTTATTATATTTTCCCATATCCTTAATAATATAGGGTATATATCCATATTTATTAATAATACTCATTTTAACTTTATCTCTTGCTTGAACTTGTTCTAATGATTGCTTTTTACTAATTTGTTTATAATGCCACGCTCCATTCCATAAAATCGCAATCTTCTCAGAATGAATAATTACATCCGCATCCCAACCATCAAAGAACGGCTCATTTGTTGTAATTGTAAAATATTTTTCACATAACTCTGAAAAGTATATTTCATTTTTACTTCTTCTTTGTTGTTTGGTTACAGATAATTTCCCACCAGCACTACCATTATTCCTTGCCTTTTCCTTGTATTCTTCTGTTCTCCATAATATATTTGAACACTCTTGAGAGCACAATTTTGTAATAGAATGTTTAGGTTTAAACATTATTTTACATATAGAACATTGAATTGGAGTTAATATAGTTGGTGTTTTATAACCTCCAAATGGTAATTTTTCTTCATTTTGACAATAAGGATGATAATACCCTTTTGTAAAATTAGATAATGTCTGTTTATAATTTTCATTACATATCCAGCATTTTATTTCTAATCGTTTTTTTGAATTAATATATTCCTTACTAAGCAATTCATAACCTTTACTTTTAATATAATCATATACTTCTTGATAGGTAAGTTTTTTTGGCATTTTATTTTTAATTTATCTTTTGTTTAAATTACTTATTATTAGATTTTATATTATTATTTGGATATTGTTTTATAATCTGTATTTGATCAATATATATTAACATAAAGCATTGATTCTAGAATAGGATGTTATTGTAAGAGAGTTACTGGAATATATAAATATTCTAGTGTTTTATTATCAAAATGTTTTCTTTCTGGTAAAATTGACGCTCTGCCACTAACCTACGGGTCCTCCATCCACACCTAAACTATTAAAGGTCTTTGAGTATTGTTTTTTCTAGATTAGAATAAATCATCTAAACGATTGAACAAAGAATCACATAATTAAAAAGATATGTTTATTAAATCACTTTTGGGTTGCTCCTTTGTACATGAAATATCCAACTGGATTCCAATGAATCGCTGGTCTAATGTTCGACATCGTGGAAATCTTATTGCAAGCATAACCTTTCAAATCTACTTTGTCTCAAAAGCATTACAACTACTTTATCTCGAATATCGCGATGGACCAAATGAGTCACTTCAAGAACAAACTCTTGAACAACTGTACGCAATTGGAGGATATTTTGTATATGATTTATGCTATCTTCTTCAAACAATACCTTTTTCAGGTTATGTCCTTCATCATCTTATTGGATTAGGAATGCTCAATATTCTTTATAAACTAGGACCACCTCATCCTAATCTTATTTCAAGTTATAACCAAATATGTATTATTACGGAAATTACTGGTCCAATCCTATCTCTTCGACATTTTACTAAAGGATCTTACTTCGAAAAAACTCAAAAATGGCTCATGGTTATCACTTATACACTCTTTCGTGTTATTCTTTATCCAATCTCTTCTTATAAACTACATCTTCATATTCAACAACCTCCACTATTTTATTTATTTATGATGATCTATGCAATGAGTCTTATTTGGTATCGTCGTGTTCTTAAGATGCTTTAAATATAAACACCATTTATAATTATACAATATTAATTACAAATGGTAAATATCAGAAAATATACACGCGGTCAACTCTCTTTTGAATCCTATTCTTTTAAATATCAATTGCCTTTTTCACATCATGGAAAAACAAATGAAGAGATTCTACAACAAACTGTTGAGCTACTCCATAAAAAGTCATATTACGATGCTACTCTTGAAAGAGTTGATGTAGATGATGATGGAGAAATGGAAGTCTCATTTTTGTATGAAGGATCTGGAGAATATCATCCATTTTCCTTTTCTATTCGTCTGGCATACATTGAAGACATGGATATTGTAGTAATCATTGGTAATGTCAATCAAGACATTCATGATGTATTTGATATTATTGTCAATCGAATGATTCTACCATCTTGGTCAAATGCACTTGGATTGTTAGAGGTGCCATATAATTATTTGTGACCACGAATGGAATTTCTTCCACCTTCCATATGTGTGGTTAATTGGATATGTTTACGATTCGCTTGAAGCTCTCCCATCGTCGGTTCAAATCCAAATGTCCCAAATAATTCGGGCGCAGAGGCATTCTCTCGTTCCACACCGATTCCTTGTTGGAGATAGGTAGGATAAATCTCAGAAGAAAAGGGTGTAGATGAAACGATGGAGGCGGGTGGAGGAACCGTATTTGCCATTGGAAGCGATGCTCCTGTCCATTCTACCTGACGACGACGAGACTCCTCCATTAGCTGTGAAGCATGTTGGATCATCCAATGTTTGGTATAGAATTGACTTCCTGCTCTGATATTCTTTGAACACTGTGGACGATAATCCGTTACCAAACGACCGTCCGACATCTTTGCGGCATAAGCTGGATATCGGACATCTCGGGTAGGAATTGCTTCTTTAAGAGTTCCAAAAGAAGTGCGAGATGCTTCTTGATATTCTGTGCCAAATGAAGGAGAATCAAATAAATTTGGATATGTATTTCTGCTAAAAGGGTTTTTAACTCCTGCCATCTCTCTTTACCTATCGTGTTGAGAAGAATTTCATTCATTGTCTTCCTGAATGGATTGGCTTGTATCTAAAAATGAACTAGAACTCGTGGATCCGGGTTTGACCTCAGCACTTGCATCTGCCTTTTTAAGCAATTCAATCAAAGCACTCTTCTTCGCACCCTTTTCGGCAGCCAATCCACGGGAACGAATCAATCCTTGAACCTCTTTTAGTGTCATATGATCATATTCTGACAGAGGTGAAACAGAGATTTCTTCCAATCTTGATTCCAATACTTCGGAGGATTCTAATACATCATGCTTCTCAAAAGATGATGAAGTGTCATGATGAGTAGATGAATCCAATGAATCTGGGTCAAATGGTTTTAATGTAACAGAAGAGTCCGAGTCATCCGATTCACTAAAAGGTGTGTAGGACGGTTGCTCGTCCTTTTTTGTCGGAGTAGAAGCATGAACCATTTCCATGACATCAATTGATACGGACTCTTCATGAGTTGATTTTTTCGATGATGTGGAAAGAGATGGAGAGGAATGATATCCACCATCATGTGGTAAATCACCAAATCCCTGAATTTCTCCTGTTAATTTCAAATCCAAAACAATAGATTCTAACAGACTCACCTTCTGTTCCGTCTGCTGGATTCGTGTATAGAGATACAGAGCAATTGAACCGAATAGCAAAATCAGAATCAAACCTACCGTAAGAGTATCGCCTAGATATGACATTCCTGTCGTTCGCAAGAGATTTAAATCAAAAAATCAATCACACAGTCCGCTTTTCCTCAACAATAGTTCCACACTACTTACTTTACATACCCCTTCATGTAACTCATAAGTAAATTGTAAATTATTTTTATCATCATAATAAGCTGGACAACAAATACGTTGAATCAATGGATTCGCATTTTCTACCCAATCAAATAAATGAGTGCTAATAATACTTAGAGCACTGGGATGTGACCATAATCGTTTACTATATTCTTCACAACTATGTTTGGCATCAGGTGGATTAGTGGAATGATACAATTCATCCAATAAAACCATAATAGGCCCATTTACCCGTAATGTATTCGCCGTAAATTCAATCTCACGTTCAAATCTAGATTTTGTTCCGGGTAAATCGTCTGGCTTCAAACAGACAAACAGATGTTTCAAAGGTGTCATAGTTAATTCACCAATTGAACAACCAAATGTATGTGCCAATAATACAGATAATGACAGAGCACGCAATACAGTAGATTTGCCACCCTTATTGGGTCCTGTAAGAAGAGCATGACGACGTGTATCAAGAGATAGACTAATTGTCTTTCGTTGATTCTCTGGAACTTGGATATCAAATGTATGATGAATGCGGAAAATGGGATGGGAAGAAGATACCCAATGAACTGGATAAATGGATGGGCAATGAGCAAGTTCAATCTGTATTTCAAGTGATCCAATATATCCCATAAATAGTTTAAAATACATGGGATGAAAGATTGCTTCAGAAACCGTATGACGTATGTTCGTAAATTCAGGGAGTGGACAGGGATGAATGATACAGCCGTGAGAGGAGAGCTTTTCACGGATGATTTCATACCTTGTTTGACATTCCACTATCTGTTTTCCACGGGTTTCTAGAATGGTATCAATGGAATGTAAATGCTTATAGGTCCAATACGGTTGGATAATCCCTTGAACAAGAGTAACCATAATGATAGCAAGCTGTTTTAGCAAAGAGGTCGGATGAGAAGGAGACTGGACAAGAGGGGAGAATGGATCTGAACAGGAGGGATCTGTAAGTTGTCCCGATAACATGGAGTGAAGAATGGAAATGTAATTCGAAAATGTAATTGGAATACAGAGGGCAAATGTTAGAATAAAATAAGGTGCTAATAAGGTTAAAATGGGCAAGAGAAGTGACAAACCAGGTAGGAGATATGTTCGCAGAAATGCCCATAGAGTTAAGAAAAAGGGAAGACCATTCAGAGGACGAAGAAGAGGACGGAAAAATAACAACTCTCCATAGGATTCTTGTTCTAATTCAGAAGATGATTCCCATAGGGATTGGATATCTTTTTCCACTTGGGAGATTGCGGTAAAATGTGAACGAAACTCAGTATATAAGGTTGGATCTTTTTTGAATATCTTCTGAAATTTCATATGGTGATCACTCCATTTGGTAAGCGTCGAGGGATGATCTGTCCATGTATTCAATTTCTCGGATAATTTCTTTTTAGCAGATTGAGTCTGTAAGCCCAACCACTCTGAAAAGCAATTAATATCTACGACTGATTCCACAAGAGACATTCTCTTCTCGTTTTCTTATGTCTCTTAAATGAATTAAAAATAGAAATATGAACTCAGTCTAGAAATAAAAATTGAAATGAGATTCTTAGTAAGAACAGGGTAAGGAAAACATTCCAACTCACGCTCATACTTAAACACTTTCGGAAGTAATTGATAATCATGGCTACTACATTCGAGTCCATTCAACAGATTCGTTCTCTTCGCAAAGAGAACCGGAACCCTCGCCTTCCAGCAGCGGTTTTGAAATCGATTGAAATCATTAAACAGACGATTCGTTCGGGAACTGATCAAAATGGATGGAGAAAGGTCGAATGGCGCACCCCTTCTAGGCCTTCATCCTCTTCATCCTCTTCATCCTCTTCATCCTCTTCATCCTCTTCTTCCTCTGCATCTTATTCACGACCAACAAATCCATTTCATCAGAGAAATAATAAACAAAATTATACCCCTCGTGAGGTTCCTACCGCAATCCCTTTAACGTCCGCTACAGTGAGTCACCAAAAGACTTCGGAGGAGGATCAAGGATTTGAAGTAGTAAGACATGTTCGTGGTCGTCGTTCGTCATCCGCACACGATTCTCATGCTTCTTCATCTGTTGCTTCTGTAGCATCCGTTTCTCACAGCGAGTTTCGTGCTCCTCCACAAAAGTATGTAAGCAAGTTTAAGAAAACAACAGATAAGGTGGAAGATACGATTCTGAATACGATTCTTCTTGGAAAGCTAAATAAATTCAGTGCATCCAATTATGATGAGATCAAGGAGTTTATCACGCAGATTATTGACAGTGGTCAGACAGATATGATCACCTGCTTTATGAAACTTCTGTTCGAAAAGGCAGCAAGTGAAGAGATCTTTTGCCCATTGTATGCGAAACTATTGAGTGAATTGAGTACACAGTATCCGGTCTTGTTACAAGAAATGACGGGTTTGTATTCTCATTATATGAATATCTTTGTGGAGGTATCAGATGAGCCTGATAAGAATCATCAGGAATTCTGTCAGCGAAATGTGGAGAAAAAGTATCGCAGAGGTTATTCACAATTCTTGGCTGAACTCATTAAACACAATGTGATTGACACGGATATTTTCGTTATGACGATTCTAAAGATTGTGGAACAGATCGAAATCAATCGCTGTAATCCAAACTCTGTGAAACTAGTAGAGGAATATGCGGATTGTTTGATGCGTATTATGAAGGCTATTCAGTCAGAAATGATAAATTCGGATTCCGACGAGAAAGAGGAGGAAGACAAAAAGATTCCATTTGTCCGAAATACATTGAAAGAGAATGTAGCACCACGAATCCAACCACTTATTATACGTTCCGTTGAAGCAACTGGAATCAGTAACAAGGCTCGTTTTACATTTATGGACATTCACGATGGTATTCAAAAATATTAATTATCATGATTTGATAGATAACACATATGATTCTATCCTTCTATAAAAAAACACTCAAACGAGTCAAACAGTTCAAAACAAATGCCAATCTTTTTTTACGGAAAATGGTAAAAACATCTAAGAAACAAAAAGTTAAGTTTATTAGATCGTTTCGTCATATGAAAACTCGTGTAAATAAAAAACTTCATGATATCGCAGATATATGGTAAGTTATGAATCATTTCTTTTGATACTAATATAAAGATCTTTCCCATCTTCATATTAAGGATCTAGTGGGTTTAAAACATGACGAAAATCACTACATTAATTAGAATGCCAAAGGCAGATGAAGCTCAAACCTCAAAACGACGTCGTCGTATTCGTAGAGGGGGAAAAGATAATGACTCAGATAGCGATTGTAGTGTAGACAGCAAAGGTAATTTACGCGATCTGATTGATTATGGCTCAGAAGATGAAACTCCCTACTATATTACTCCCTATCTTCCTGCATATCCATCATATATGTTTGTTCGTCCGACTCGTCCAGTTCGGAAGGCAGCGATTGTTGCTAAACAACGGATCAAAAAAATATATAAATCAGATCCATCACCCAAAAAACAAGCAACAACTCGTTTGGTTTCTTCTAATACTATCCATTATCCCAAAGTAAAGAAAATACCCGTTATTCCCTATCATCCATCTAGACCTCTAAAGCAATCTCGTTGTTATACAAAGAATACATACGATCATATGGATCAAACAGATGATGAGACAGATGA
>VFQS010001839.1_pt1 | contig 18353 bp, 11 predicted proteins | sample 3512361 | NCBI WGS metagenome assembly VFQS01 (sample SAMN10412375, study PRJNA504923) | tailings metagenome | isolation source: Relicate 1 Philex TSF3 active mining | place: Philippines
AAGATCATCGCCCAGAACCATCAGGTGATCGGCGTCAACAACGCCATCGCCGCCACCCTGGAGGCACGCCGCCGGGGGCACGGCCGGGCGGGGGTGTTCTGGCAGACCCAGGGCAGCGGTAAGAGCTATTCGATGGGCTTCTACAGCCAGAAGATCCAGCGCAAGGTCCCGGGCGATTGGACCTTCGTGATCGTCACCGACCGCACCGATCTCGACGAACAGATCGCCGAGACGTTCAAGGCCGCCGGGATCGTCTCCCAGGCCGAAGGGGATCAGTGCCATGCCGGCAGCGGCGCCCAGCTGGCGGCGCTGCTGCGCGGCAACCACCGCTACGTGTTCACCCTGATCCAGAAGTTCCGCATCCCTGAGCTGCTGTGTGATCGCAGCGATGTGGTGGTGATCACCGATGAAGCACACCGCAGCCAGTACGACACCCTGGCCCTCAACATGCGCACGGCCCTGCCGAAGGCCCTGTTCACCGCCTTCACCGGCACGCCGCTGATCGACGGTGAGGAACGCACCCGCGAGGTGTTCGGCGAGTACATCTCGATCTACGACTTCCAGCAGGCGGTGGAAGATGGCGCCACCGTGCCGCTGTTCTACGAGAACCGCACGCCCGAGCTGCAGCTCGTCAATCCCGATCTCAACGACGACATTTATTCGGTGATCGAAGCCGCCGATCTCGATGGCGAAGAGGAGAAGAAGCTCGAACGCGAACTGGGCCGGCAATACCACATCATCACCAGGGACGACCGGCTGGAGACGATCGCCCGCGACATCGTGCGCCATTTCCTCGGCCGCGGCTTCATGGGCAAGGCCATCGCCATCTCGATCGACAAGGCCACCACCCTGCGCATGTACGACAAGGTGCAGCGCTACTGGCAGGAGGAAACCGAGCGGGTGCGCGCCCTGGTGGAGCAGCTGCCACCCGGGTCCAGTGAGCAGCCTCCCAGCGAGGAGGGTCCCAGCGAAGAAGCAGAGGAGCTGCGCCAGCGGCTGCACATCCTCACCAGCACCGACATGGCGGTGATCGTCTCCGCTGCCCAGAACGAGATCGCCGACATGGAAGCCCTGGGTCTCGACATCGAACCGCATCGCCGCCGGCTCACCACTTCCGAGCCCCCGCTCGATCAGCGCTTCAAGGATCCGGGCGATCCGCTGCGGTTGGTGTTCGTCTGCGCCATGTGGCTCACCGGCTTCGATGCACCGAGCTGCTCGACGCTCTATCTCGACAAGCCGATGCGGAACCACACCCTGATGCAGACGATCGCCAGGGCCAACCGCGTCTATCCCGGCAAGCACAGCGGCCTGATCGTCGACTACGCCAATGTGTTCACTTCGCTGGAGAAGGCGCTGGCCCTCTACGGAGGCCGCAGCGGCAGTGGCGCCAAACCCACCCAGGACAAATCCGTGCTGGTGGAGCAGCTGCGGCAGGTGCTGGGCGATACCATCCAGTTCTGCGCTGAGCATCAGGTGGATATCGCGGCGATCCATGCCCAGACCGACGGAATGAAGCGCCTGCAGGCGATCGAGGATGCCGTTGAGGCCCTGATCGCGCCTGAGCGGCTCCGGCAGCGTTTTCAGGAGCAGCAGCGCCTCGTGCAACTGCTGCACGCCGCGATCAAGCCCGATCCCGCCGCCCAGGAGTTCGCCGCCTTGGTGGGTGCGCTCAACAGCATCGCCGGCTCGATCCGCGAAAAGCTCCACCCCACCCCGCCCGACATCAGCGCCGTGATGGGCCAGATCGGCCAGGTGCTCGATCAGTCGATCACCGGCATCGCCATCCGCGATCAGGGCCCGCCCAGCATCGATCTCTCCAAGATCGACTTCCAGGCTCTGGCAGACAAGTTCAAGCAGAAAAAGCACAAGAAGACAGAGCTGGAGGAACTCAAGGCGCTGATTGCGGCCCACATCGAGCGGATGGTGCGGCTCAACCCCACCCGCGCTGACTTCCGCGAGAAATTTGAAGCGCTGATCGCCAACTACAACGCCGGCAGCCGCAGTGTGGAGGAGATTTACAAGCAGCTGCTGCAACTAAGCCTGCAGCTCAGCCAGGAGCAGCAGCGCCACATCCGCGAGAAGCTCAGCGAGGAAGAGCTGGCAATCTTCGACATCCTGCTGCAGTCGGCTCCGGAGCTCTCTGATTCCGAACGGGCCAAGGTGAAGCAGTCCGCCAGGGAGCTGGTGGAGCGGATCAAGGAGTTGCTGGTACTCAACTGGCAACAGAAAAGCTCAGCCCGCTCCCAGCTCAAGCTCCTCATCGAAGACGCCCTCGACATCGGTCTACCGCGCGCCTACTCCAAAGAGCTGTTCCAGCAGAAATGCGCAGCCGTATTCGCGCACATTGAGGAGGCCTACCCCGATCGCGACCGCAGCATCTACGTCTCTGCCTGAACACTGGCCACGCCCGCTTTAACCCCAACGCCCACCAAGTAGCAACGTTGCTAGGCTGGCAACATGGCCACCACAATCACAAGCCGCGAGTTCAACCAGGATGCCGCGGGTGCCAAGCGCGCCACCGCCAGCGGCCCGGTGTTTGTCACCAACCGGGATCAACATGCCCACGTGCTGCTCTCGATCGAGGACTATCGCCGCCTGAGCGGCACCAGCCAAACCATCGCTGAACTGCTGGCGCTGCCTGGGATGGAATCTGCGGAGCTGCCCCTGGTGCGCAATGGAGAGCTGGCTCACCCGGCGAATCTCGACTGACGGCCGGGCCGGGTTGATGTTTCTACTCGATACCAATGTGATCTCCGAGCTGCGCAAGGTGAAGGCCGGGCGAGCCGATGCGGGGGTCGCGGCATGGGCGCAGGCCGTGGAAACCGGTTCGCTGTTCATGTCCAGCATTTCCGTGCACGAACTGGAGCTGGGGGTGCGACTGATGGAACACAGGGATTTCGAGGGACGGATCCTGCCGGTGGATACAGCCTGGTGGTGGCGACCCGCAACGTGACCGATTTCGAGGCCAGCGGAGTGCGCCTGCTCAACCCCTGGAGTACCTGAAGGATGCGCCGCTTCGCCGCGCTCTACACCGAGCTCGATGCCGTGACCGGCACCCGGGCCAAGGTGGAGCTGCTGGCGGGCTATTTCCAAGAGGTTGAGCCGGCGGATGCGGCCTGGGCCCTGCCGGTGCTGCTGGGCCGCCGGCGCAAACGGCTGATCACGGGCCGGCGCCTGCGCCAGATCTGCCTGGATGGCTCCACCCTGCCGGAGTGGTTGTTCGACGACTGCTACGCCCACGTGGGTGATTCGGCCGAAACCATCGCCCTGCTCTGGCGCCAGCTCGCACCTGAACAAGCCGGGGAGCCGTCGCTGGCAGCCATGCCGCTGCATCAGTGGATGGGAGAGCTGCTGCCCGAGGCGGCGGCGCTGGAGGGAGCGGATCAGGCCGAAGCGGTGCGCACGCTCTGGCGCGGCCTGGAGCCGGGGGAGCTGCTGGTGGCCAACAAGCTGCTCACCGGTGGCCTGCGGGTGGGGGTGGCCCAGGGGCTGGTGGTGCGGGCCCTGGCCCAGGTGAGCGGGGTGGAGGAATCGCTGCTCAGCCACCGGCTGATGGGCGGCTTCACCCCCAGCGCGGCGGCCTACAGCGCCCTGGTGGCCCCGGCCGAAGCCGATGAAGCAGCCCCCAGCCGGCCCTACCCATTTTTCCTGGCCTCACCACTTGAAGCCGCTGAACCAGGGGCGCCGCCGCTTCCCGGCCCGGCCAGCGACTGGCTGGCGGAATGGAAGTGGGACGGCGTGCGCGGTCAGCTGATCCGCCGCGCCGGCCAGAGCTTCCTGTGGAGCCGCGGCGAGGAGCTGATCAATGCAGCCTTCCCCGAGCTGATGGCCCTGGCCGACGCCCTGCCCGATGGCACCGTGCTCGATGGCGAGGTGATCGTGTGGCCAGCCGGCGCCGAGCAACCGGCCCCCTTTGCCCAGCTACAGCGCCGTCTGGGGCGCAAAGCGCCGGGCCGCAGCTTGCTGGCGGAGTGTCCGGCGGCGTTCGTGGCCTACGACCTGCTGGAGCAGGCGGGCCGCGACCTGCGTCCCCAGCCCCTGGAGCAACGCCGCGCCGCCCTGGAGCAGCTGCACAGCGAGCTCCGGGCAGCGCCCGAGGCTGCCGCCACCGGGCTGCTGCGCCTCTCCAGTCTGCTGCCCCTCGAGCATTGGAGCGAACTCGAACCCCTACGCGCTAGGGCCAGAAGCGCCGGTGCTGAAGGACTGATGCTCAAACAACTGGCCTCTCCCTACCTGGCCGGCCGCCGGCGCGGCCACTGGTGGAAACACAAGCGCGATCCGTACAGGCTCGATGCGGTGCTGCTCTACGCCCAGGCCGGCAGTGGCCGGCGCGCCAACCTGTTCACCGACTACACCTTCGGGCTCTGGGATCGCACCCCGGATGAAGCCGGTGAACCCGCCCAGCTGGTGAGCTTCGCCAAGGCCTATTCCGGCCTCGATGATGGCGAGATCACGAGGCTGGATCGCTGGATCCGCAGCCACACCACCGAACGATTCGGGCCGGTGCGGGCCGTGCAGCCGGAGCAGGTGTTTGAGCTGGCCTTTGAAGGACTGCAACGCTCCAGCCGCCACAAGAGCGGCATCGCCGTGCGCTTCCCCCGCATCGCCCGCTGGCGCCACGACAAACCGGCCCAGGAGGCTGACACGCTGGCGAGTGCGCTGGCGCTGCTGGAGGCCTGAAGCCGTCAGGCGTGGGCCAAGCGGGTCAGAAAGGGAAATCGATTGGCAGAGTTAGTCTTCAGGGGGCATGGCGAGAATGCCACCGCGAATTCCCTCCAGCTCTTGCGGCGCTAATTCAGCTTGCAAAGACTGAACGTCATCAGTGGAGATTTCAAAACCAAGCCTGGCCGCGAAGGCGACAACATCAGACGGCCTTGCAAGGCCCTGCAACTGAAGCGAAAGCGCCGTGTCTTTGCTGATCGCCTCGAGAAACGCTGGAAGACCCGCAGGGGACATGCTGAAGAGAGTCATTTCCCGGAGATCCTAAGGCCTGCAGACCAAAGGCAAGTCCTGGCCTCGCTGAAGCAACGACCCCATGACAGATACGGACAGTTTTATCCATTCTCTCGCTCTGATCGATAGCTCTTAAGAGATCCGAGCAGATTCAAAGCGTCGTTCCGGGGCAAGTCCAGCCGAAACTGGTGGCCTTGTGCCCATCCAAACAGTGCGACCCACCCCTGGCCTGATCGATTCGCTGGCGGTTGATGCTCTGGAGGAGCGTTTGCGGCGGGAGGGCTGGAGCCTGCACCAGCGGCTGGAAGTGGCACCCCAGCATGCGGAGACCTCTGTCTCGGCCAGCACCCTGGCAGCCCTGCAGCGCTGGCGTGAGCTGGTGGGTCCTGACAGGCCACAGAACGCCGACAAACGGCTTCAGTGGGATGGGCTGACGGAGGCGAACCTCATCTGGGCCCTGGATCCGCCAGCAGAGGCGACGCCGCTGGAGGATGCCCCTTGGTTGCCGCTGCTCCGGGAGCTGCGGCAGGCGGCACGGCTCGCTGCCACCGAACCCGAGGCACAGCCGCTGTCAGGGCGCGGGACGCATCTGCCTTTTGTCCATGTGTGGCGACCCGCCGCCGCCTGGATGCTGCAGGTTCTGCGGCGGCGTTGCCGTGCGCTGGAGACCAGATTGCAGCTGACGGAACATGCCTGGCAAGACCTGGCGGCAGCCCTGCTCACGCGTCTGTGCAGCACGACGGATCAGGCCCTGTGGGAACTGTTCCAGCAGCGGCGCACGCCTGGGCAGATGTTGCTGGCCCACCTCGGCAGTGCCGGTGACGGCAGCGGCGAACCGGTGCATGAGGCCTACGACGCCCTGGTGGATGAGCTGCTGACGAGCGGCTACGCGCTTCTGCTCGAGGAGTTCCCAGTGCTGGGCAGGTTGCTGGCGGTGGTGTGCCAGTTATGGCTGGATGGCAGTGAGGAGATGCTGCAGCGCGTGGCGGACAGTCGCCCTGCGTTGGAGCGGCTGTTTGCCATTGATCCAGCGCTGCCGCTGCAGGCACTTCAGTTTGGCCTCAGCGATCCCCATCGAGGTGGTCGGGCGGCGGCAATCCTCCACTTTGGCGAAGGCTCGGGAAGCGATGGGTGTCGGGTGGTCTACAAACCGAAGGACATGCAGGTGGATGCGGCCTACCAGCGCCTGCTGCAGGGTCTCAACCAAGGTTCCGATCTGCCGCCATTGCGCTGCCTCATCGTGCTGCCACGGGATGGCTATGGCTTCATGGAGTGGGTGGAGCATCGCCCCTGCCGGTCAGAGGAGGAACTCTCCCGTTTCTATGCCAACGCCGGCCGCGTCTTGGGGTTGCTCTTTCTGCTGGGCTGCACCGACTGCCACCACGAAAATCTGATCGCCGCTGGCGATCAGCTGCTGCTGATCGACACCGAAACGCTTCTGGAAGCCGAGCATCGCGATCTGATCAGCGACGATCCCGATGGTTTCGATTCTCGATCAGCCCTGCAATCGTCCCTGCGGGGCTCGGTGCTGCGCACCGGGTTGCTCCCTCAGTGGCTGATGGTGGGGGCAGGCCGCAAACGGGCTGTCGACATCAGCGCCCTCGGCATTGAGCCGCCCCCGCCGGAGCGTGAGCAACCGGGCTGGTTAGGGCTGAACAGCGACGGCATGATGCATGGGCGCAGCCGGCAGCCCTGCAAGCTGCCCACCAGCCTGCCAGTGGCGCTGGGTAGCCCGGAACGGCTCAGTGATTTTGTTGAGGAACTCTGCGGGGGCTTCCGCTTGCTGTTGCAGGAAGCCCAGCGCCTCAGGCCCACAGTGCTCGCAGCTGTGGAGGAGTTCCGCAGACAACCCAGGCGTCTGGTGGCCCGCAACACGTGGCTGTATGTGGCGATCCAGCGTCAGATGCTGGAGCCAGCTGCATTGCGCACGGCAGCCGCGCAGGGATTGGTGCTCGAACAGCTCTGCCGCAGCTTTGTTCTGGCGCGTGAGCAGCCGCTGAACTGGCGGATGTTCAGAGCCGAGATCCTGCAGATGGAGCGGCTTGATATTCCGTTTTACGAGCACCGGATCGATGGCGAGGATCTGCCGCTGCCGGAGGGACTGGAGACAATTGCGGGCTTCATGGCGAGCAGTGGCCTGGCGGCAGCACAACAACGCCTCGAACAGCTGGACCAGGCCGAGATCGCGTTTCAGGACCAGCTGATCCGTGGTGCGATTGCAGCGCGTCAACTCCAGCCACGCAGGGCGGTGCCGATCGCCGGATCGTCAGGTCCTGGTGGTGATGGGGCAGTGGCTGAGATGGTCTCTGCAGAGGTCCTGACCCATGAAGCCTTTCGCCTGGGAGAAGAACTCTGGGCAGCGGCAATCCTCGATCGCCGGGGCCTGCCGGAGTGGCTGGCGCCAGATCTGGAGGCGGATGGTGAGTCGTTTCGGTTTGGCCTGATCGGCCTCGGGCTGTACGGCGGCAGCAGTGGCCTGGCCCTTCTGTTCGCAGCCCTTGCGCAGGCGAGTGCGGATGCCGCCGCCGCAGAGTGGCGGCAGCGGGCCTGGCGCTGTTTCGGGGCGTTGGAGGCCTGGGCAGATCGCGATGGCCATGACCGGCTGTTTCGGCTGGTGCGCGATCAACCCTGTGGACTGGTGGGCACAGGCGGCATATTGCTGGTGCTGCAGCTGATCAGTCAGTCCGGGCTGCGCCAGGCGCAGGTGCTGGCTGATCGGCTGATTGATCAATTGCGGCCGGAGCGGCTGATGGCTGATCAGGGGCTTGATCTGATCGTTGGGGTGGCTGGGTTGATCGGCCCACTGCTGCTGAGCCGCCATCCGCGGGCGGAGGAGCTGGCCCACATCTGCGGGGAGCGACTGCTGCAGCTCCAGCTGGACGAGGGAGGCTGGCTGGCTGGTTTGCAGGGGCGGCTGCAACAGCGACCGCTCACCGGCTTGTCCCATGGGGCAGCAGGCATGGCGGCAGCGCTGGCGAGGCTGGCCGAGCGCAGCGGTGATCAACGGATGGCAGCGGCCGCCATGCGAGCCGTGGCCTACGAGCGCTCGGTGTTTGATCCCCAGCAGGGCAACTGGCCTGATTTCCGAGACCGCAAGAACGCCAACGCCTTCATGGTGAGCTGGTGCCATGGGGCGCCAGGAATCCTGCTGGGCCGGATAGCCCTGAGCGCTGCCGGGCTGGCAGATGAGGCCTGCGCTGTTGAGATTGAGGTCGCACGCCAACACACCATCGACTCACTCAGTCGATTTGAGACCGGGGGGCCTGACACCCCTGCCCATCTCTGTTGCGGCGCTCTGGGACTCACCAGCGTGCTGCGGATTGATGCTGCGGTGAACAGAATCGCTCTGAGCCGGCAGGTGAGCAGAACGGAACAGGCCGTGATTCAGCGAGCCCAGGCCAGCGGGGTGTACAGCACCTTCAGCGCAGATTCGGGATCGCTGCGGATGCCGGGGTTGTTCGGCGGCGGGGCGGGCATCGCGATGGCCCTCCTCGAAGCGTGTCAAGGGCACCGCTGGTTGCCCACGGTCCTGACCACGGGATTGTTGTGCAATCCGATCCAAAGATCTACTCGCCTTCTGTCACTCGCTTGACCCCGCGGCCTTGCAGGCTCGACGAGCGGCAGCTGAGAAGAATGACTCGGTGATCCTGACAGACAATCGATCATGAGCTAAGATTACCGAACCAATATGAGCCCACACAATGTCAGACGAGCAACTCAAGGCCTTCCTTGCTGCCGTCAAGGCTGATGCAGGGCTTCAGCAGAAGCTCAAAGCCGCGGCAGACCCCGAAGAAGTGGCAGTGATTGCCAAGGACGCCGGGTTCGTGGTTGCTGCTGAGGACCTCAAGAGGATGCAGGTTGAAATTTCCGATCAAGAGCTGGAGGGCGTGGCTGGCGGCACAGTTGCAAATACCTATTGCTTTGACACCGCTCAGTGCGTGGGCTAAATGAAGCGGGCCGATAGACCTACACGCCCTGCTGCGTTTGATGCACTCTTGATCCTTGCTTGATCGGCATCCCGAGAAGCGCTGACAATTGCCCAAGACTCAATCTGGGCATCCACCGGGACAAACACCGTGATCAACACCGTGATGAACTAGACATCACGGCGTTGATCTCTATGCAGGGCTTGCCGAGAAGCCTTACATCAGCGCCGTGCAGCAATCAGCCGCCCAGCCACACCATGACTGTTGAGCGCCACCAGACAACGCTTCAAGCTCGTCGTCACTGAGGACGGAATTGGATGAGCCCATCAGCTTCATCAACTGAGAGACATCATCTGCACCAAGGCTGAGCCCAAGCTCTTGAGCGATTGCGACCGGGTCAGCATTTGGCTCCCTGAGCTTATCCTGAAGTGACGGATTTGAGGAGATTCTTTCAATAAATGCCTTGAGCTGGTCTTCAGACATGAGTGATGTCACAAGCATCAGACACATGCTACATGAAGCAAGCCACAAGACAAGAGGCGCCGCATTTTTTGAAACTTTGTAACACTCTGTGTTTGCTCGGTTTTAAGGGAGAGCCAGCAAGGGCCAGCAAGGGCCATGCCATGGACACCACAACGTCATCGATGGGCTACCGCGATCAAGCCCCGGACGGATATGAACGTAACAGCGGAATCACTGCAGACTGGCCAGCATCCGTGCCAGGTAACCATGGTCCTGGAGCTCACTCCAGCTGCCTTGAACCACTGGCATGCCACGCTCAAGAATCACGATCTGGTCGGCCATGCGGATCGTGGCCAGCCGATGGGCAATGCTGATGCGGGTGATGCCGAGCGCTTCGATGGTTTCGGTGATGGCCTGCTGAGAACGGGGGTCGAGGGCGCTGGTGGCCTCATCCAGAATCAGCACTTTGGGTTTGGTGATCAGAGCGCGGGCGATGGCGATGCGCTGGGCCTGACCGCCGGAGATGTTGCCGCCGGATTCACTGAGCAGGGTCTCGAGCTGCATCGGCAAGGCTCGCACCTCATCAGCCACGGCGGCCTGCTCCAGGGCCTGCCACACCTCCTGCTCACTGCGCTGCACGCCACCGCAGATCACGTCGTAGATGGAGCCGGCATTGAGTCGGGCCGTTTGCATCACAACCCCGAGCTGGCGGCGGTAGGCGCGGATCGCCAGCTGATGCAGCGGGATCCCATCCACCAGCAGTTCCCCAGCCTGTGGGCTGATGAAGCCAAGCAGCATGCGCACCAGCGTGGTCTTGCCACAGCCGCTCGGCCCCGTGATCGCCGTGTGCTGTCCGGGAGGGATGCGGAAGCTGAGATCGGAGAACAGGGGCTGCGTCGTGCCCGGTAGGGCATAAACGATCTGCTGCAAGCGGAACTCGCCTTGCAGTTGGTGATGAATGGCGTCAGGCTGGTAGCCCTGTTCCACGGCGGCAAACATCACCGGCTTTGCCCGTTGCCAGAGCACAGCCCCCTTGCCCGCCACCGTGGCGATCAGATTCACCGCACCGGTGACCGCTCCGTTGAAGCTGCTGAAGGCGGCGTAGAACGAAATGAAGGCGATGATCACCTGATTCACCGCTCCGGTGCCCTGGCTGTGGAGCAACCGATAGGCAACAACCGCAAAGAGCAACAGCGAAGCCAGAGGGTTCACCAGCGTGCCGTACAACTCGAGAGCGTCGTTGTAGATGTTGTTGCGCAGTTGCAGCAGGGCATAGCGGTTCACCTCGCCAAGCCAGCGCAACAGCACGAACGGCTCAGCTCCGGAGCTGCGGATCTGAGGCATCCCCATCACGGCCTGCAGGGAGAAGTTGGTGATCTCAGCTCCACTCTCCAGCAGGGGCATCTGCAGACGAATGGAGCGCAGGATGATCCACAGCAGGGCAACCATCGACCCCAGGGTGAAGGCCGATCCCCAGAGGGCCAGCTGGGCGTCGTAGCTGAACATCAGCACGAAGTAGCTGATCGCAAAGAGGCTGGAGAGCAGGGTGGAGAGCACACCACTGCCAAGGAGCTGGCGCAGCTGATTGATGGAACTCACCCGTGAAGCCAGATCACCGGTGGAGAATTGGTTGATGAACGCCATCGGCAGTCGCATCAGCCGATCCCACACCGCCGTCTGCAGGCGCAGATCGGCCACGCTTTCGAGCCGAAGCATCATCAGGTTTTGCAGGAACTGGGTGGCCACTGAGCCAATCACCAGCAGCACCACCACCGTGAGGCCCTGCAACAGCAACTGCTGATCGCTCTGCGGCAGGATCCGGCTCACCAGCAGATTGGTGAGCATCGGGATCGAAAGATTGAACAGCATCACCACTGCAGAGGTGATCAGCAGAGCCAGCAGAGCCGTTCGTTCACTGCCGAAGGTGAACTGCAACAGGCTGAGCGGGCCGGGCACCGTGGCTGGCAGCGAGAGGTAGATCTCATAGGCCTCATCCGCCAGTCTCAGGTCGTGTGCCGCCGGCCAGTGCTGCTCACGGTGCGGGCTGTAGCACCAGTTGCGTCCTGGGCGCCGGTAGAGCGCCAGGGGCTGGTTGGTCTCAGCCTCGAACACAATCAGCAGAGGACATTCCTGCCTGGCCGGATCGCGAGGCGGAACGATGCGGCGGTGGTGAATGTCGTTGTGATCCAGCAGCTGCTGGATGGAGGCCCCGGGCAAAGGCTCGAGCTGAATGTGCCTGGCTCCCAACTGACGCAGACAGAAACCGAGCAGCTGCAGCCCGGGATCCTGATCCAGCTGAGGCGGTTGGGTGAAGAGCAGCTCGTCTTCGAGGTTGCGGGCCGCCAGCAGGGCCTCATTGGATCGGTTCATGCCGCTGTTCTTCCCCTGGCCCCCTCGGCATGAACCAGGGCATGGAAAACACCTGACTGGGCCAGCAGCTCCTGCGGCGCACCACGCTCAACCACCTGGCCCTGGTCCATGACCAGCACCTGATCGCTGCGCAGGGCTGCATCAAGACGATGGGCCACGCTGATCAACGTGAGTCCACGCTGTTTGAGTGCATCGAGCACCAGGCTCTGGGTGGCATTGTCGAGGGCGCTGGTGGCTTCATCGAGAAGCAGGATGCTGGGGCGTCGCAGCAAAGCACGGCAGAGTTCGAGGCGCTGGCGTTCACCGCCGCTGAGATCACTGCCGTTGTCGCGCAGATGGCGCTTGAACGCCTCCGGATGGGCCGTGATCGACTCCAGCGCCTGGGCATCGGCAGCAGCCTGCTCCACATCGGCCAGGCTGTAGCCGGGCCGCCAGAGGGTGATGTTGTCGAGCACGCTGGCATTGAAGATGAACACCTGCTGGGGCACATACGCCAGACTGCGTCGCATCACGGCATCACCGTGCTGCTGCCAGGGTTGGCCGTCGAAGAGCAGCGCGCCAGCGGTGGGCTGATAGAGCCCGGCCAGCAGGCGAATCAGGGTGGTCTTGCCGGAACCACTGCCGCCCACGATTGCCAGATGCGAACCGGCAGGGATGTGGAGGTCGAGGTCGCGGATGAACGGTGCCGAGATGGCATCGAAGCCGTAGCTGATTCCCCGCAGCTCAATGGCGCCCTGGAGCCTGTCGTCTGTGGTGGGTTCGGCCTCGTCGAGACTGAAGCTGCGCACCAGTGGGTCGTCGTTGCTGCTCTTGATGTCGTCGAGACGGCCCAGATCGCCAATCAGTCGCTGCAGCGTGGCATTGAGCTGGGGCAGGCTGCTGATCGGGGCAATGAGCTGGGCCTGAAGAAACTGAAAGGCCACCAGCGTGCCCAGCGACATCTGGCCGGCAATGATCAGCAGACCACCGATGCTGATAATCAGGGCATTCAGCAGAAAGCTGCTGCCGCTGGCCGCAATTGTGGAGAGGGCCATCTGCCAGCCGAGCTTCTGGCTCTCGATCACCACATTGCCGAAGCTGCCCTGCCACTGGCTGAGGAAATCGAATTCAAGGCCAGAGGCCTTGATCGTTTCGATGTTGTTGATGCCCTGCAGCCCTTTGCCCTGGGTCTTGCCCTGCTCAAGGGCCAGGCGGCGGTTGGCGTCGTAGCGAAGGTTAGTGAGCCACCAGTTGAGCAGAAGATTGCCCAGCATCACCGCCAGCACCAGCAGCGCCAGCCAGCGGGAGATCACCAGGGCCACAAGCAGCACCAGCAATCCCTGCCACAAGTTGGTCGCAAAACGCAGCAGCTGGGCCACAACCACCTGGGTGGTGTGCATGCCCAATAGCAGCCGGCTGGCAATTTCGCCTTGAAAGCGAGCCTGATAGAAGCTGAACGTGAGCTGAAACAGCTTGCGGAACAGATCGGCAGTGAGCCGCTTCGAGAGCAGCAGCTGCATCCGGCGCAGCAGAGCGAACTGCACGCTCAGCAAACCCAGCCAGGCCAGCACCACCAGCAGCAACAGCCACAGGATCGGAATTCCGAAAGCCAGTTGTTCACTCTGCAGAAAGCGGTCGATGAACACCGATGTGAGCCCGGCCACCAGCAGGGTGATCACCGCCTGGGCGGAGGCAACCACCAGCAGTTGCAGCAGGGAGCCGGTGTACGGATACAGGGTGGCTGGGAGGCTGAGCAGGGGAGAGCGCTCCCGGCCGCCGGGTCTGAAGGAGGGCCCGGGCTCGAACTCGAGCACAATGCCCGTGAAATTGTCGAGAAATTCCTCCATCTCCACCCGCACCCGACCCTGGGCAGGATCGCTGAGGAAGGCATGGCCGCCTTTGAAACCCTCCACCACCAGAAAGTGGTTGAAGCCCCAGAACACCACGCAGGGAAAGCGGCCCTGCCGGCGCAACTCCTCGCCGGCGCAGCGGTAGGCCCGCCCGGTGAGGCCATAGCTGGTCGCCGCCTGCATCAGCTGCTTGGCATTGGACCCATCGCGGTTCACCCCACAGGCCTGGCGCAGGTCGCTGAGCGGCAGAATCAGACCGAAATAGTCAAGGATCGTGGCCAGCGACGCAGCACCACATTCCGCCGCTTCATATTGCAGACGGGTGCGAGCTTTCACCAACTGGTGCTGAAGACGTCTCATGGCCGCCGGGACTGGTCTTGAGCAGACGCCGCAGGGGCTGGTGGCGTGAGACCCAGTGCCTGCTTCAGCGCTGGGAAGACAAGGTCGATCGGGCGCACCTCACGGGTCGTGATCTCCACATCCAGCCGCTCCCCAGGGATGGGTGGGAACGGCAGATCCGAACGGGACGACCAGCGGTAGCCACCACTGTTGGCACCCATGCCCGCACTGGCCCGCTCCAGGGCCAGCACCACCAGCGTGGGGGAGGGTTCGCGCACCGCAATCTGCTGCGCGACGGATGACAGACCGGTGACCATGGCAAGGTTGCCGGGCAGCAGTGCCCTGAACACCACCCGACCGCGGATCCCCCCCACCTCGGCACGCTTGTAACCGGCAGGTGTGGCCAGAGCAGCCATGCCAGGACGGACCTGAGCGATTTCGTTGCTGCCGAAGAACACCGGCACGAGCGTCGCCTCTGTGACCGGCTGATCGCTGAAGCTGATCAGCTGCTTGCCGCGGCTCACCGCCTCCCCAGGCTGAGCATTGAGCTGATCCAGATACACATCACGGGGCGCAAAGATCAGTTGCTGCTGCACCAGGGAAACCAGCTGGGTTCGCAATCCTTGGTAGGCCTGATCACGATCGCGATCCAGACTGATCAGCTGGTTGTCGTTGCTGAGGATCTGGGATGCGATGCCATCCAACGTGGCCTGTTCCTGCAGGATGGAAACGCGGCTGACAAACCCCTTGCCTTCCAGCTGTTTCATGCTGGCGAGAAAACCGGCACGGGTGGTGAATTCACGGCGCAGGCCGGCCTGTTGCGCCGTGATGTTGCGCCGCTTCTCCCCATTGGCCCGAAGGGTGCGAGCCAACTGATCGAGCGCGCTGGCCAGGCTGGCCTTCTGGGGTTCTGACTGCACCCACAGCAGTAACCGCCCTCGGGGGAAGCGCTGGCCCCGAAACCGGAGCATGGCTTGGTCCCTCTGGGCCGGTGATGCTGGGGGAACGGCCTCACTGGCGCTCAGGATCCGGCGGGCCAGTGAGGCCATGGCCTGATCATCGAAGCTTTCCGCGCTCACCTGAAATCGCCAGGCCAGGCTGTGCCAGTCGGCCTCTGGCTGATCGAACATCCACTGCATCACCCCATCCACCTGGCTCACGCTGGTGGACAAGGTGTCAACCGGCAGCAGCACTCCGGTGCCCGTGACCGTGAGGGGAATGCGGGCCAGCGTGGCCCACAGCCCACCGGCCACCGCAATCACCACCCCAAGGGCGAGGGTGGCCTTGAGCGGTGGACTGAGCAGGGTGATCGGTCCGCTTTGCTCACCAACGCGAAACCTGCGCTTCAGAGCCCTGGCGTTGAACAGATTGGTCATGGCCTGGCCGAAGCGTCGGGAGCCCGACGAAGCTGCTGGAGCCGTTGCTGCACCGCCGGCTGGGTCTGGTCAGGCCAGGTGGCGGAGTAGCGGTACAACTGAGCCAGCGCAATGTTGTAACTCAACGTGGCGGCGGCCATCTGCTCGGTGGCCTCCGAGAGCTGCTGAATTGTTTGCACCACGCTGGTGATGTCACCCACGCCCACCGCGAAGCGGGCCCTGGCCGCCGCCTGCCCCAGCTCCGCACTGCGGTAAGCCTGTTGAGCACTGATGTAGGCCACACGGGCGGTGCGGAGCCGGCCAAAGCTGGCACGCACCTGCTGAATCACCTGCAGGTCGGTGCTGGCCGACTGGGCCGTCTGCTGCAGGGCCTGGGCTTTGGCCGCCTGCGCGTTGGCGGCCTGAATCCCGCCATCGAAGAGCATCCAGTTGAAACCCACACCGATGGCCGCCGTGCCATTGGTGAGGCTGGTATCAACGTTGGTGTTGAATCCGCCGTTCTGCGTGCGCTGGGGCCCCTGGTTGGTGATCAGGTTGCCGTTGGCCACCAACCCGAACACCGGCAGGTAGCTGCGGATGGCTGCAACGCTACTCCAGCGAGCAGATTCAGCCGCCGCCAGGCTGGCCAGGATCTCTTCGCGCTGGCGCCTGGCCTGCTGGATCGTCTGTTCGAGGGAGAGTTCCCAGTCTCCCCGCAGGCGGGCCAGTTCCGAGGGAATCGCCAGTTGGTCCTCTGGCAAAGCCATGGTGGCCGCGAGACTGGCGGCTTGCTCAATGTAGGAACGGATGTAACCCACCAGTTGATTGAGCTGGGCGAACAACTGAGAGCGGGTGGCCTCCACATCGAGCACGGTGTTCATGCCAATGGAGCGCTGGGCCTCAAGCATGGTGAGCTGCTGCTGGTTGATCGCATAGATGCGGCGAAAGCTGTCGATCAACTCACGACTGGCCTGGAGCGAGTAATAACTCTGCTGAATATCAAGAATCAGATTGCGAGCACTCACGTCAAACAGCAGCTTCTGTTGACGCAGCGATTCAGCTGCTGCATTGATATTGGGCTGTCGTGTTGGATCAACGACGTTCCAGTTGATGCTCACGCCAGGCTGAAAAACGAAGAGCTGTGAGCTGTTCGAGTAGGCGGGTGGCGCCGTGGGCGAAGTGAAGGAATAGGTCTGGCTGAACGACTGCCATTGCACGCCGGCGAAGGGGGTGCCATTGGTGAGCTGCAGGTTGGGATACCACTGGCGCTGGGCAGCGATCAGCTGCCACTCGTATTGCTGAATCGCGGCGAACGCCTGCTGCAGCTGGGGGTTGGCACGAATCCCCTGGGCCACCGCCTGATCCAGGCTCACGGGCCTGGCCCGTTGCCGGATCTGCGCCTCGAGGTTGCTGAGCTCCTGCACCAGCGGCGCCGGATCGGCCTGCAGCGGTGCCGCCGCCGCCGCAGTTCGGCCGGCTGGCAGCGCCCCCAGCTGGATCACCCCCAGCAGGAGCACCAACAGGCGCGAGCCAGGGCACACGCGCTGCACGATGGCCCGATCCCGGATGCAGGGCGTCATTCCCGCGAATCGGGCCTGTGGCGGCGTCATTGTGGCGCGTCCCAAGGTGCGCCGGCCCAACCCATCGGCAGCCGAGGCCCCCTCCCTGGTGACCTTCGCCAGGGCACGCCGTGCATGGCTTCTGAAGCACCCGGGAGAATGGATCCATGCTGAGTATGGACAAACTGGCCGCCCTGGATCTGAGCGTGTGGCTGCGCTCGGGCCATGAGGCAGCCACACGCCTGAGGGTGACGCAGCCCAACGTGAGCCGGCGGGTGCGCCAGGCCCTGCAACGGTTCGAGCTGCAGCTGATGAAGCGCGATGAAGAGTGGGAGCTGGAGGGCTCCGCCCTCGGGCAGGAGCTGCTGGGGATGGAGCGGCAGGTGCACCAGATGGCGCGCTGGATGGGCCACGCCCCGCTGCGCATCGAGGGCACCTACTGGAGCGGTCCGCTGCTGCTCAGCCCGGAGCCCCAAGGCTGGGTGGTGGGCTGCTGCAATGTGGTGGGGATTGAGAAGCCGCTGCGCTGGTTGCGGCAGGGCGTGATCGACGCCTGGCTGGCGGGGGGGCCCGACTGGCCGGAACCGGACGACCCGGAGTTCACCGTGATCGAGCTGTGCCACATGCCGTTGCACGTGGTGGTGGCCCCCGGCCACCCGCTGCTGCGCTCCCTGGAACCGGGCAAGCCCCTGCACTGGGATGACGTGGCCGCCTTCCCCTCGCTGGCGTTACCTCCCGGGGCCTATCCAAAGGTGGAAGCCAGCCTGCGGGAGCTGGGGCTCTGGAACAGCCCCAGCCGGATGCACCGCTACCGCCGCAGCCTCTGGGAGGGCAAAAGTGAGCAGGAGCTGGCGGTGGGCTACGCCACCGTGCTCAGCGAGCAGGTGGCGGGCGCCCTGTTGCGGCTGCCGCTGCAGCTCCCCATCCACAGCGGCGAAGCGCTGGTGCTGCGGCGCCCATGGGCCAAGCACCCCGCCATCGCAACCCTCACCGCCCTGCTGCGCCAGCGGCTGCAGCCGCTGGCGGCCCGCCATCCGGAACTGGTGCTGGTGTCTTGAACAAGCTGGCGCCGATTGAAGCCTGGTTCAGGCGCCAGGGCTGGCGGCCCCTGCCGTTCCAGCGCCAGTGCTGGCAGGCCTACCTCAGCGGTGAGAGCGGCCTGATCCAGGTGCCCACCGGCTCCGGTAAAACCTATGCCGCCGTGATGGGGCCGATCGCTGAGCTGCTCGCAGAAGCCGGCGTGGATGAACAGGGCCCTGGCCAGGGTCTGGGCCCCGGCATTCGCCTGCTCTACATCACGCCGCTGCGGGCCCTGAGCCGCGACCTTGCCCTGGCCATCCAGCAGCCGATCGAGGCGATGGGCTGGTCGGTTCGGGTGGGCATCCGCAACGGCGACACCGGCAGCAGCGAACGCACCCGCCAGCTGCGCACCCCGCCCCACGTGCTGATCACCACGCCGGAATCCCTGGCAGTGCTGCTCAGCAACGCCAAGGCCCCCGAGCTGTTCGGCCAGCTGCAGGCGGTGGTGCTCGATGAATGGCACGAGCTGATGGGCAGCAA
>VFQS010001841.1_pt1 | contig 18345 bp, 21 predicted proteins | sample 3512361 | NCBI WGS metagenome assembly VFQS01 (sample SAMN10412375, study PRJNA504923) | tailings metagenome | isolation source: Relicate 1 Philex TSF3 active mining | place: Philippines
CAAACATGTTTTTATTAAGAATGGATTGGAATTATTTCAAAACCAAGATTCGGTTACTATTTTAGAAATAGGATTTGGAACAGGATTGAATGCTTTTATTACTTTTTTAGAATCGTTGAATAAAAAAAAGGTAAATTATGTTGGAGTAGAAGCGTATCCTGTTTCAGAAGATGAAGTGAAACAAATGAATTACGTTTCAGAATTAGAGGCAATTCAATATCAAACGATTTTTGATAAAATGCATTCATGCAATTGGGAAAGTCAACAAAAAATTACTGATAACTTTATTCTTACCAAGCGAAAACAATTTTTTCAAGATATAGAAGATAAAAATCAATTTGATTTAATTTATTTTGATGCTTTCGGATTTCCATTACAACCTGAATTGTGGAGCGATATTATTTTTAAGAAAATGTATGACGCACTTTTACCAAAAGGAGTATTAGTAACATATGCTTGTCGTTCTTCAATAAAAAATGCGATGTTAAGTGTTGGGTTTTCAATTGAAAAGCTGCCGGGAGCTCCAGGAAAACGTGAAATGTTACGAGCTACCAAAAAAACGTAATTTTAACCTTAAAATAAGAATTTAATAAAATTTTATCATTTTTTTTAACAACTAAAACGTTTTCGTAATGTTTTTTTATTTATCTTTACAATAAGTTCTTATCCCAAGTTTAACCTTTTATCGAGAAAAAGTATGCCTAGACCTATGTTTTCTTACACCAAGTCAATTTTGGAGCGAGTAAGTTTTGATTCAAAATTATTTTGTAAAGAATTAGAGAAAGCTGTTAGAATTTTACTTCCTTATGAAATAGAGCAGTTAAGAGATTGGCTTCTTCAATTTACAAAAGAGAAACCAGAGTTACGTCAATGTTTAATTTATATAAAATAATAAAAGTCCCATTGGGACTTTTTTTTTATTTTAATTTTGGACTAATAATTTCAACATTATTAAAAGCAATTGCGCCTCTTACAACACCTGAAATCACATCTCGTAACGCATTAATTATATGTATTTTTAATTCGTTTTTTGGATAAATTAAACTTACTTCACGAGCAGGTTTAGGATCTTTAAATGGTTTTAATTTCTGTTTGTTTTTTTCATTCAAATCTAAGGTATGCAAATAAGGTAAAAGTGTAATTCCTAAACCTTCATCAGCCAATTTGATAAGTGTTTCAAAACTTCCACTTTCTAATTGAAAATGATTATCAGCAATGTATTTATTATTTTTACATAAATTTAGAATTCCATTTCTAAAGCAATGCCCATCTTGTAGTAATAAAATTCTATCTAAATCTAATTCAGAAATTTCAATTTCTTTTTTATCTAATGAAGTATGATTATCTGGTAAATAGGCAACAAATGGTTCGTAATATAAAACGATTTCTTTTAAATTTTCTTCCTCAAGTGGTGTGGCTGCAATGGCACAATCTAAATGACCATTTTTTAATTTTTTAATAATTTCCTCGGTAGTTTGTTCTTCAATAATTAAATTAACTTTTGGATATTTTTTAATGAAATTATTCAAAAACATAGGAAGTAATGTTGGCATTACTGTTGGGATAATCCCAACTTTAAATTCTCCACCAATATAACCTTTTTGTTGATCTACAATGTCTTTAATTCTTCCTGCTTCATTAACGATGTTTTTTGCTTGATTCACAATTTTTTCGCCAACTTCAGTTAAAAGAATAGGCTTTTTGCTTCTATCAAAAATTAAAACATCTAATTCGTCTTCAAGTTTTTGAATTTGCATACTCAAAGTAGGTTGAGTAACAAAACATTTCTCGGCTGCTAAAGTGAAATTTTTATATTCAGCAACAGCTAAAACATAATATAATTGTGTAATAGTCATTTTTATTGATAAATTTTATACAAATATAAAAACTATAAATTATACTTATAAAGTAATTGTGATTTATTTTGTAAATTTATAAGACAAATAAATACACATAATATGAAAGTAAATAGTTTAGGATTACCAGTAAAAGAGTCAGAAATATTAGTTAATCAATTAAATGTTTTATTATCCAATTTTCAAGTGTATTATCAAAATTTACGTGGCTTACATTGGAATATTAGAGGAAAACGTTTTTTTGATTTACATTTAAAATTTGAAGAATTATACAACGATAGTCAATTGAAAATTGATTTAATTGCAGAGCGAGTACTTACTTTAGGAGGAGTTCCATTACATACTTTTTCTGATTATATCGAAAATAGTACTTTAAAGGCTGGAAATAATATTTCTAAAGATACTGAAGCTATTCAATTAATACTTGATTCTATTGTAGTGTTATTACAATTAGAGCGAGATATTCTTTCAAAATCTGGAGAAATAAATGATGAAGGTACAAATTCTATGATGAGTGATTTTATTTCAGAACAAGAGAAAACCAATTGGATGCTGCGAGCTTGGTTAGAACAAGAAATTTAAAAAACATTTTCAAAGCTGTAATTTTTACAGCTTTTTTTATGATTAGGTATAAAATTTCATATAAAAAATATTTATATTTGTTATATGAAATTTTTATCTGTAATCTTTATGTTATTCTTTATGGCCTTTTTGGCTACACCTACTGTTGTGGGAATGATTGACAAAGAAACAGATACTTCTTTTTTATATAGCGTAAGTGAAGAGGAAGAACATCAATCATCATTTAATATTTTTGAATCAATTCAAACTTCTCACATTTCTATTTTTAATTTTAATTTTGAAAGCATTTCAAAACTTAATTTTTTAGTAAGTATTGATTTGAGTTTTGATAATCTAGCCCATCAAATTTTTTCGCCACCTCCAAATTATATGTAATTCATTTTTAAGACTTTACTGAGTCAGGTTTAATGTAATTCTATATAATTTTATGAGTAATCATTCTTTGTTTTCCAATGTAAGAGGAGATCTTGCATCTGGTTTGGTTGTGTTTTTAGTTGCTTTACCTTTGTGTTTAGGTATAGCATTGGCATCTGGAGTTCCTTTGTTTTCAGGAATTGTTTCTGGTGTGGTTGGGGGAATTGTCGTGGGGTTTCTGAGTAATTCTGCATTAAGTGTTTCCGGACCAGCAGCTGGTTTAACTGCTATTGTTTTTGCTGCAATTTCAGTATTAGGAAGCTTTGAAGTTTTTTTAGCTGCTGTAATTGTGGCTGGATTTATCCAAATAATATTAGGCTTTTTAAAAGCAGGTAGTTTTTCAAATTATTTTCCAACGAGTGTTATTGAAGGCATGTTGGCTGCTATTGGAATCATTATTATATTAAAACAAATTCCACATGCTTTTGGTCATGATATAGATAATGAAGGAGATTTTTTCTTCATAGAAAAATCAGGCCATACCACTTTTGATACTTTGTTTGAAACCATAAACTATATTCATAGTGGCGCTATGATAATTGCGCTTATGTCATTAGTAATTTTAATTTTTTGGGAAAAATCAACATTTCTAAAAAGAATGAAAGTAATTCCAGGCGCTTTAGTTGTGGTATTTTTAAGTGTTTTATTAAATGAATTTTTTATTCAAACAGAATCTAGCTTTGCTATTGTTACCCAGAATCATTTGGTTAATTTACCTTCGATAAATGAAATTAGTAATGGTTTTGTTTTACCCAATTTTTCTCAACTATTTACCTGGGATTTTATATTAATTTCTTTTACAATTGCTATTGTGGCTTCAATTGAAACGTTGTTATGTATTGAAGCTACAGATAAATTAGATCCATACAAAAGATTTACCGATACTAATAGAGAGCTAAAAGCACAAGGAGTTGGAAATATCATTAGTGGTTTACTAGGTGGTTTACCAATGACATCCGTTGTAGTTCGTTCCTCTGCCAATATTAATTCTGGAGGTAAAACAAAATTAGCCACTATTTTTCATGGATTATTACTGATTTCTTTTGCTTTAACAATTCCATTTATTTTAAATAAAATTCCTTTAGCAACATTAGCAGCAATATTAATAATGGTAGGATATAAATTGGCTAAACCAAGCGTTTTTATTCATTTGTGGAAAAGCGGATTTTCTCAATTTATCCCTTTTTTAGTTACCGTAATTGCTGTGGTTGGAATTGATTTATTAAAAGGAGTTGGTATAGGTTTATTTGTAAGTGTATTGTTTATTTTATATCAAAATTTAAAGATTGCTTACTCCTTCAAAAAAGAATCGTTTCATGATGGAGATGTTATGACGATAAAATTAGCACAAGAGGTTTCATTTCTAAATAAAGCAGCTATAAAAAACACTTTACGATCTATTCCTGAAAATTCTAAATTAACTATTGACGCAACCCAAACGAATTACATTGATTTTGACGTGGTGGAATTAATTAAGGATTTTATGAATGTTCAAGCAATTGATAAAAATATTCACTTAACATTAAAAGGTTTTAAAGATTACTATAACCTTGATAATGTAAACTTCAATAATGTAATAATAGAAAAAAAATAACACAGATAATTTATTAAAATACAATGAGCGATTTTTATAAAAAAATATTAGAAAATAATAAAAAATGGGTTGAAAAGAAGTTAGAGTTAAACCCAGACTATTTTAATAATTTGGCAGAAGGACAACGTCCACCATTATTATGGATAGGATGTTCTGATAGTAGAGTTCCTGCAAATGAAATAATAGGAGCAGAGCCAGGAGAAGTTTTTGTGCATAGAAATATTGCAAACATGGTAGTTCATTCAGATATGAATATGTTAAGTGTTTTAGATTATGCTGTAAATGCATTAAAAGTGAAACATGTAATCGTTTGTGGTCATTATGGCTGTGGTGGAATAAAAGCTGCTATGGGAAATAATTCAATTGGTATTATTGATAATTGGATTCGCCATATAAAAGACGTTTATCGTTTTCATCAACATGAATTAGATAATATAGAAAACGAAAATGAACGTTTTAATAAATTTGTTGAAGTGAATGTAAAAGAGCAAGTCTTAGATTTAGCTAAAACTTCAATTGTTCAAAATGCATGGAATAATGGTCAAGAATTATCAATCCATGGTTGGGTTTATGGTTTAAATTCGGGTTACGTTACTGATTTAGGATTGAATTTTAGTAGTGATAAAGATTTAGACCAAGTTTATCAGTTAAAGTTTTAAAGTTATTTAATTAACAAATCATATTTTTTCAATAAACCAGCTACATTATCTCTAGAAAAAACAGCACGTTTTAGCTTGTTCTTTTCTGGATCAATAATAAAATCATAGCTAGTAGAAAAATCGGTTTTATTGGCTGTTGTTCCAATAAATACAGCATGTCGTAGATTGCAGTTGTCAAATAAAGCTTCCGTTAAGTCGCTTTCCATAAAGTCAACTGCAATCATACTACAATTTATGAATTGCATTTTTTTAAGTTTTAAACTGTAAAATTGTGCATAATCAAGAAGGCTGTCTTTAAAATGAAATTCATAAATTATTTGATCGGTCATTGCAAAATTTACTGATGTAAAATCACATTTTGTAAACCAAACATTTCGTAAAGAAACATGATTTATTTTAGTTCCTTTAAAATTACAATTTATAAAATTACAATCAATAAAGGCAACAGCAACAAAGAAACTTGACGTGAAATCACAATTTGTAAAGGTGCAATTTTCGTATTCTTTGTATTTAATATCATGCTCTAAAAAAGTGATATCCGAAAAATTTTGATCAAATAAATAATCTGTACTCATACTGTTTTATTTTAAAATCCCTCAAAAACGCCTAAACCAAATAAAGCAAAATCATATTTTACAGGATCGTTTGGGTCTAATTTTTTTAAATTTTCGTCTAATTCTGCAACTGCTTTTGCATCGTTTTGTTTGCGTGTTAATAAATCTAATTTTCGTGCCACATTTCCAGAATGTACATCAAGTGGGCATGAAAGTAACGAAGGAGAAATGCTTTTCCAAATTCCCAAATCAACACCTTTATTGTCTTTTCTAACCATCCAACGCAAATACATGTTGATTCTTTTTGCAGCCGAACCATTTAATGGATCCGAAATATGTTTTTCGGTTCGAGTTTCGTGCTGAATTTCGAAAAATAATTGCTTAAATTCTGAAATTGTATGTTGCATTGTTGGATTTTTTTTAGAAAAAACAGCTTCTAATCCACCATGATTGTTGTAAATGTGTTGCAACCCTTTAACAAAACCCACAAAATCATTTCCATTAAAAGTACGATGAACAAAACGTTCTAATGTTTCCAATTGCGATTCTGAATGATTCATAACAAAATCGTATGGCGAATTTCCCATTAAATCCATCATTTTTTTAGCGTTGTTAATAATCATTTTTCGATTTCCCCAAGCAATTGTTGCCGCTAAAAAACCCGAGATTTCAATATCTTCTTTTAAAGTATATAAATGAGGAATCTGTATAGGATCGCTTTCTATAAAGTTTGGATTGTTATATAATACTACCTTTTCTTCTAAAAAATCTTTTAATTCATTCCTATTCATCATTCATTTTTTTGCTGTAAAATCCATCATTGATATCACTTTTTCTTTGCTGAGGATAAAAAGAATAAAAGTCTAATAATTTTTTATTAACACAAGGTAAATTTCCGTTTGCGGTTTCATATAAATTAGGAAGATTTGGACTGTAAAATTTTATATTTCCTTTTTGTATTTCCTCAATTTTTACATTTTTATATTTTGAAATGGGCTCTGGTTTTATAAATTGACTAAATTGAAATTTAGAATGATTTGAAATCGATTTTACATCATAAACAACTGATAAAATTAATAAAACTGAAGAAAAAAATAGTAATACGAAGTTTGTTATTAGTCGTTTATTGGATAATAATTGATGTATAATTACAGAACTCAAAAAGATAAAAGTAGCTAAGAAAAATCGATATTGAGGAGAATTTAATAACAAGAAAATAAAATGAATTACAAGTATTACATATACCAATTTAAGTTTTGAGTTCTTTTTATAAAATGGAGTAAATGGTGTAATAACAATTAATAAAATAGTCCCTAAATTGAAGATTCTATTTATTCCATTTAATTGAATCCAATAGGTTAATTTTTGAAAAATGGAGTAACTGTTATGTATTGAAGCGTTTGAAGCATAGCCCAAATTGTTTATGTTTTTATACATGTAGTTTACACTTTCAGCAGGTAGTTTCCAATCTAAATTAAAATCAATAATACTTAGTGGAAACAAAGGATATCCTGTTATAATACAATTTTTAATTATCCAAACTGAGCCAAAAATAAAACTTGTAATAATGAAAAAATGGGTTGCCTTTTTTTCCTTCCATAAGATATAAAAAGCAAGTAAAAGTAACGGAATTACAGTTAGTTTTATGAATATCAGAAAAATGATAAAAAGCAATAAAGCTTTCTTATTTTCCGATTGAAGTTCTGTAAAGATAAATTCATAAAAAATAATAGAAGTGATAACCAAAATAGGCAAATCGGGAGAAGGCGAATCAATAAATTGATAATAAAATATTAAAAATAAACTATTTACAATTATAAAGGGATTTGATTGTAGTCTATATTTTTCAATAAAATAATAAAAACCAACAATCAAAATGAAACCATTTATATCGTTAAGGTTGTAGTTTAAAAATGAAAAATTATTGGCACTTTGTAGTACATGCCAAAACGAACATTGAGCCAAAAACGGATGAACATTGGCTAAACCTTTAATATAACCATATTCATTAAGCCATTTTATTGTTTGTATGTAATAAGTCTCATTATCAAAAATACTAGGTAATTGTGCGGATTTGAGAGCTGTTACTACTACAAAAAATAGAAAAATAATCTTGAATTTTAAGCTAAAGTTGTCAAAAAAAGAGCTGAAAAATGGGAGTATTTTATTTTTTACATAAAAACTTGAAATTGATATCATTACCAGGTTAATAATAAAAAAAGTAGCATCTATTTTGTAGAAAAAAGCAAAAATGGAAGCAAAAAGTGTTTGAAAAATTACTCCATATAATAGAATAAAAGCTTTATTATTCGATAAATTTAGTTGTTCTCTTACTATGATTCCTGGAATTGAAATCATATACAGCAGTGCTATCCAACTAAATAAAATTATAATCATTATTCTATAATTAATCCATCTTTCATTACTAATTTTCTATCTGCCATATTGGCTAATTCTTCATTATGGGTTACGATTACAAAAGTTTGATTTAATTCTTCACGAAGTTTAAAAAATAATTCATGTAACATTTTTGCCGATTGGGTATCTAAATTTCCAGAAGGTTCGTCTGCAAAAATTACGGCTGGTTTGTTAATTAAAGCTCTCGCAACTGCCACTCGTTGTTGTTCTCCGCCTGATAGTTCGCTGGGTTTGTGATGTGTTCTTTCTGCTAAACCTAAATAAGTAAGTAATTTTTTAGCTTCGTTTTCTACTTCTTTTTTGTTTCGGTTGGCAATAAATCCAGGAATGCAAACATTTTCTAAAGCTGTAAATTCAGGCAATAATTGATGAAACTGAAAAATAAAACCCAAATGCTGATTTCTAAATTTGGAAAGATCTTTGTCTTTTAAGTTTAAAACAGATGAACCATTGATTTCTAAAACGGTATCATTTTGTTTTGAAGGTAAGTCTAAAGTGCCTAATATTTGAAGTAAAGTCGTTTTACCAGCACCCGACGCTCCTACTATAGAAACGATTTCTCCTTTTTTGATGTGTAGATTCACTCCTTTTAATACATGAAGTGAATCGTAATATTTATGTAGATTTTTAGCTGTAATCATAACCAAACATTTCTACAAAGAAACAAAGATTTTTGGCTAATAAAAAAACTATTCCACATCTATTCATGTATCTCAAATAATAAAGTTTAGTTAAATTCGTTTTTATGTTTAATTTTTTATTAAATTTGTTAAACAAAATAACCAATAGCATTTATGAGAAATACAATTAAAGGGTTATCATTGGTTTTAAGTTTGATTTTTAGTTCGTGTACAGCTAAAGAAAAACCAGTAGTAAAAGAAGAATTTAAAGAACCTGTAAAAATAAAAGTTAAAGAAGGTATGGAAGTTGCAACATTTGCTGGAGGCTGTTTTTGGTGTACCGAAGCAGTTTTCTTAGAAATAAAAGGAGTTGAAAAAGTAGTTTCGGGATATATTGGTGGAAAAACAGTTAATCCGACCTATAAAGACATTTGTACTGGTGAAACAGGTCATGCTGAAGCTATTCAAATTACATTCAATCCTGATGAAGTGGTGTATGAAGATTTGTTAGAAGTTTTCTTTGGGACACACGATCCAACAACATTAAATCGCCAAGGTGCAGATGTAGGAACACAATACAGAAGTGAGATTTTCTATCATTCGGAAGCGCAAAAAACAAAAGCAGAAAACTATATTCAAATGTTAGAAAAAGAAAAATTGTACGATAAAAAGATTGTGACAAAAGTTTCTTCGGCAACCGTATTTTATCCTGCTGAAGACTATCATCAAAATTATTACAACCAAAACTCAAGTCAAGGCTATTGCCAAATGGTCATTGCACCGAAATTAGAAAAATTGCGCAAATATTATAAATCGAAATTAAAATAGAAGGGAAAAATTGCTATGAACACTACTATTGAAAAAGAAATATTCGACATTATCGGTGATAATCACCAAATGACATCGGTTGAAACGCCGTTACGACCAGATGCTTTTTATAAATCCGATGCTGAAAAAATGGAAGTAATTGAACACCATTTTGAAATCATCATGAAAGAATTAGGTTTAGATTTAACCGATGATAGTTTGCAAGGAACACCGCATCGTGTGGCAAAAATGTTTGTGCAAGAGATTTTTTCGGGATTGAACCCAGCGAATAAGCCAAAGATATCTGTTTTTGATAATTCGTATCAGTATGATAAAATGTTGGTTGAGGCAAATATCAGTTTCAATTCTACTTGTGAACATCACTTTTTACCGATTGTTGGGAAAGCGCACATTGGTTACGTTTCTTCCGGAAAAGTTATTGGTTTATCTAAACTGAATCGTATTGTTGATTATTATGCTAAGCGACCACAAGTTCAAGAACGAATGATAATGCAAATTTTCAACGAACTAAAATCAGTTTTAGAAACAGATAATGTGATTGTGGTGATGGAAGCAACGCATTTGTGTGTTTCGAGTCGTGGTATTAAAGATGAGAGTAGTTATACTTCAACCTTACAATATGGAGGAGTTTTTAATCAGAAAGAATTCCGTGATGATTTCTACAAAATGATTCACAAAGAGTAATATAAAATCGGCATTAATTTTGCAGTATAGTTTACATGATCGATGTAAACAAAATAAGTAAAGAGCCTTTTGCAAAAGAAGTAGGAACTAATAATAAAGTTCAGATGTTAGTTTTGAGCTTATTATTTGATACTATTGGAATGTTATCTTATACAATTCCTGTTTTAGCTGAATTTTCAGATGTTATTTGGGCTCAAATTTCATCCTTTTTGTTGTTTAAAATGTATAAAGGAACAACTGGTAAATTGGCTGCAATATTCGGATTTATTGAGGAATTATTTCCATTTACAGATGTAATTCCAACATTTACAATAGTTTGGTTTTACACTTATGTAGTAAAAAAGGGGAGCAGTATATAAAAAAAGTGAGTTCAAATGTTTTTGTACTCACTTTTTTTATAAATATCTAATAAGCTTTATTTTTCTTTTTTATATAAAATTGCATTATTAGTAAATTTATCAATTTGGATTTTAGATTCTCCTAATAGTTCAATTTCGCTTTTTCCAGAAGCCGTTAAAACAAGAGAATTAGAAACATTGATAAAACATTTAGCATAGTTTTCACTCAATAACTCTAAATCAGAAATAACAAGTTTTTTAGCGGTTAGTAAAGAATTATTATCTAACCTTATTTTAGCATTTTTAGCATTTCCTTCAATTTCTGCTTTACTTTTTTGATACATATCTAATTTTAATTCTTTTGAATTAATCAATGCTTTTAATTCAGAATTTTTACTTAATTCTAGAGAAGTATTGTCTGATTTTACATTTATTTCTGCTTCAGATTTATCATTTAATATTAAGGCAAAATAATTTGATTTTACATTTAAAAATGATTTTGAATTGTCATAATTCTTTATGGTAATATTTTCTAATTCTAAATCAGCTAAAGCATGAATAATGCTTTCATTTTTAGCTGTTACTAAAATAAGTTCAGAAGTATAATTTATTCTAACAGCGAATTTTTTAGCACCTGATACATCTCTTTGCGAAGTAACTTTCAAAGTTCCACCTGTTACTTCATAATTGATGATTTCGTGAAGATTGTCATCTGCTTCAATTTCTATTGAAGGTTTTTCTGATTTAACAAGAAAGACTTCAAAATTGTCATTAATTTCAATATTTTCAAAAGATGGAATCTCTTTAACAGAAACCGTTACAATTTTAGAACCTTTTATTTTTTCTTTTTTCTGAGAAAAGGAGAAAGTAGTAAACAGCAAAAGTGCTAATAGTAAAGATAATTTATTTGTCATTTTATGAAGATTTGATATCACAAACATACACAAAATTTATTCCAAATTATAAATTTTAAGGATACGAAATTAGTTTTAAATAATTTAGTTACATAAAAAAAGCATCAGTATTACTGATGCTTAGAATTTATATTAGTGAATCGATAAAACTTACTATCAAAGTAAAAACAAATTCTACGACCTGAATTATTAGCTTAATCATTAGAGATGAATTTTAGTTTGTTTATGTAAAATTATAAAATACTTAAAATAAAGCTGTTAATTATATACTAATTATTTGTTAATTAGTTAAAGCTCACACTTCCACCTGAAGATTCTTCTTTTATTATTTTTTTAGGTTCTTTACAGTAACTAATAGAACTTCCACTAGAGGCTTTAGCATTTAATAATAGAATAGGATTTACCATTGTACTACTTCCGCTGCTTGTTTGAGATGTAATTTCATTAGCTGCAAGTTCTTTCGCATTAATCGTACTACCACTTGATGAATCTGTTTCTAATGCCAATGCTTTACCGCTAATTTTTATTTCACTTCCGCTTGAAGATTCGCAACTAATTTTTTCAAATTCTAGTTCTCCATTAATTGTACTACCACTACTTGTTTTTATTTTTAATTGAGTTCCAGTAAGTTTTTTAATTGTTTTAATTGTGGCTCCACTCGAAGTTTCTAAACCTTCTATTGTTTGAGTTTTTACTCTAACAATTGCATTTTCCATAGTGTTGATATTGCCATCAATTTTTACGATTAATGTGCCATTTTCAACTTTAGTTATTACATACTTCATTAAGTTATCATCAATTTCAACTTCAACATCAGTGGTTGAGCCTTGTTCAAGAATTACTTCAATTCCGGTACTTGCTGATATTTTTGTAAAAGGTGCATCGATATTTCTTTTCTCCATTATTACATTACCACTTCCTTCAATCCCGTTAATTAAATTGAAATTGCCATTACAAGATGTCAATGAAATAGTAAGTAAGGCTACAATTAATTTTAATGTTGTTTTCATTTTATTTCTTTTTAGAGTTATGGATTTCGTTTATAACTTCTTTTTTTATACTATCTAATTTTACTTGTTTACTAGAAGTCATTCTTTCTTCTGTACTTTTTACTACACCATTTTCTTCTTTGTTGACCACTTTTTTTACTAAAACACCATTTTCATCATAGTAAATAGAAGCAGATGTGTCGTCCGTTTCAATTTCAATGCTTAAATCATTGTTACTTTCAGATTCTGAACAGTTTAAACATTTAATTTTGTCTGAATCTACTTGGAAAACAGGGTTTTTAGTATCGTACTCATTTTCGTCGAAAAAGTCATAATCGCTTCTGTCATAATTGCTGTAGCTTTCGTCGGTTTGGAAGAGGGTTCCTTTTGGTAAGTACAAATAGATTTCTACTTCTTGACCTCTGAATTTATTTTCCACAGCAGTTAACAAATAATTATCTAAAACGATGGTGTTTCCTTCAATTTTGTAATTATATTTGATTTTCTCGGCTCTTTTCTTTGCTTGAGAAGTCGATTTTCCATTGGCTAATTTTTCAATAAGCATGTATGGAGTTGCTTCATCAGTATACTTAATTTCGATAGAAACATTATTCGAATAAATAATTTCGTTGTCGCCTTCATCTTGCGTTATTTTGAAATCATGATCTCTATATACGCTTTTCGAATAAAAATCATTATTCTTAAATTTGATTTTTAAAGTATCGGTAGGAGCAATTGCAATCACTTCTTTTTGAACCGATTTTCCTTCAAATGCTAATTGAGAAGCTTCGTTAATTCCTAATGATATGATTATTCCAACTGCTATTAGCCAAACAGCTAATAAACTGTATTTTACATAGTTTCCAAGAGATCTTAAGTTGTTAACCATTAATTTTAATCCTAACATCAATAAGAAAAATAACGGAATGCCAAATCCTAATAAAAGTAATAATCCTTGAGCCCATAATGGAGTTTCTAATCCAATAGGAGTTTGAATATTATTTAATATGTAATTATCAGGCATTGTAGATGAAAATATCATAATAATGCTTGTAATAACAATTGCTATTAAAGCTATTCCTGAGAAGAAGATGATGAAAGATCCAACTAACTTAGCAAATACCTTAAAAATTGTAGCAATAACTTCTTCAATAGTAGACCCTATTCTTGTAGCACCCGATTTTGCAGTATTGGCAATTTTTTCATGATCGATATTACTAAACTTTGAAGCAATATCGTCAAAACCTTCCTTTACTTTTTTTTCGATATTTGAAATGGTTATCGGTTCTCCTCTCATTTCTAGTTTCTGAGTTGTTGTAACCGCTTCTGGAACTAAAATCCATAATACGATGTAAACAAATAACCCAGTACCAAAGCCAAAGAATAAAATCACCATTATGATGCGTAACCATAAAGTATCTATTCCTAAGTAGTGACCTAAACCAGCCATTACACCACCAAGCATTCCATTTTCTTTATCACGATACAATCTTTTTGTTGGATAATAGAAATTAGTTGAAGATGAACTACTAGATTGATATGTTGATTTCTCGTCATCTATTTTATAATCTTCTGGTTGTCCCATGATAGAGATTACTTCTTCAATTTCTGATAATCCCACAACTTGTTTGTCGTTTTTTAATCGCTCTTGAAAAAGTTCGGCGATACGACTTTCTATATCTTTCATGATTTCGTCTCTTCCATCAGGCGAAAGTGAACGTTTCACCGCATCAAAATAACGCGATAATTTTTGATAGGCATCTTCGTCGATGTGAAAGAAAAAACCTCCTAAATTTATACTTATTGTTTTGTTCATGACCTTTAGTTTTGACTTGTTATTATGTTTACTGCATCTGATAATTCTTTCCAGGTGCCATTTAATTCTTGTAAAAATTCTTTTCCTTCATCGGTTAAACCGTAATATTTTCTTGGTGGTCCCGAAGTTGATTCTTCCCAACGATAATTTAACAATCCATCGTTTTTTAGCCTTGTTAGTAGTGGGTAGACCGTGCCTTCCACCACTAGTAATTTAGCATTTTTTAGCGTATCCAGTATTTCGGAAGTGTAGGCATCTTTTTCTTTTAAGACAGATAAGATACAGAATTCCAAAACACCTTTTCGCATTTGTGCTTTAGTGTTTTCAATGTTCATAATTCCCCTTGTTTTTTTTAATTAGACTGTTCATTTTTTGATTCTTTTTGCTTGCGCAGTGATTGATTTGATGATTGAAAATTAGATTACCTATTATTTTCTTATACAAAGATAAGTCTAAAAGCAGGTATTATGTTACGCATAGTACTAATATTTAACAAATATTTAACAAATAAAAAAATAGTAGGAATGCATAGTATTTTTTGTATTTTTACAACAAAATCAATAGAATATGCAATTTACACCTTCAAAATTAAATACTTTTATGTTCTTTAAGTTACCTTCTGCTTTTTGGAGTGGGGTAAGAGTAAAATCAATTTCGCCAGAAGTTTGTACGGTTACTGTAAAGCACCGCTGGTTCAATCAGAATCCGTTTAACTCAATGTATTTTGCTGTACAAGCTATGGCTGCCGAGTTTACGACAGGAGCTTTGGTTATGTTTCAAATCAAGCAAAGTGGTAAAAGTATATCAATGTTAGTAGCTCAAAATAAAAGTGTCTTTACAAAAAAAGCAACTGGAAGAATTACGTTTACATGCAATCAAGGTGATTTAATAAAAGAAACGATTCAAAAGGCAATAGATACTAATGAAGGACAAACCATTTGGTTAACTTCTATTGGTAAAAATGAAAAAAGTGAACAAGTTTCAGAAATGCAATTCGAATGGACTATTAAAGTAAGAGGCTAGAATTTTGAGTTTTGAGTTCAGAGTTTGGAGTAAATAGTTTTGAGTTTGGAATAAATAGTTTTGAGTTTAGAGTAAATAGTTTAGAGTTTAGAGTAAATAGTTTTGAGTCTAGTGTTTAGATTATAAGTTTTAACTTTACTACTCCCAACTCCCAACTCCCAACTCCCAACTTCCAACTCCCAACTCCCAACTTCCATCTCCTAACATAAAACTATTCCTAAACATAAGTTAATTTACTTTCATTATCAATTTTTTGATAGTAAATTTGAGGAAAAGGAAAAGAAGATGACGGTTTTAATTACAGGTGCTACGGGGTTAGTGGGGCAAGAATTGGTAAATTTATTACTTCAAAATGGATTTACAGTTCATTATTTGTCGACTTCGAAATCAAAACTAGTTTCGCAAAATAATTACAAAGGTTTTTATTGGAATCCAAAAACGTCCGAATTCGATATAAATGCTTTAACAGATGTTGAAGTTATTGTCCATTTGGCTGGAGCAAGTGTTGCTAAAAAATGGACTCCATCTTACAAACAGGAAATAATTGAAAGTAGAGTGCTTTCTACACGATTACTTTACAATGCACTTCAAAAAAATCCGCACCAAGTAAAACAAATTGTTTCTGCTTCTGCTATTGGAATTTATCCAAACGATTTAACTTATATTTATCATGAATCCGATACTAAAGTTGATGATTCTTTTTTAGGGAATGTAGTGCAACAATGGGAACAGGAAGTAAATCAATTTGAAAAGCTGAATATCAAAGTCGCTAAAATTAGAATAGGTATAGTGCTGGCAAAAAATGGCGGTGCACTTCAAGAAATGGTAAAGCCAATAAAAATGGGAGTTGGAGCAGCTTTTGGTTCGGGATTGCAATATCAATCTTGGATTCATATTCAAGATTTGGTGGGAATATTTCATTTTGTGATTCAAAATCAGCTTTCAGGAATTTTTAATGGTGTTGCGCCTTATCCTGTTACGAATTCCGAGTTAACGAAAGCTATTGCTAAAACTATTGGTAAGCCATTATTTCTACCCAATATTCCTCAATTTGTAATGAAAATAATGTTAGGCGAAATGCATCAAATTTTGTTTTCAAGTCAACATGTAAGTTGTAGAAAATTACTCGATTTTAAATATCAGTTCAAATTTGCGTCACTTGATAAAGCACTTAATGATTTATTAAAATAAAAATGAACCAAACATCTTATAAAAGTAGCATTAGCTACTTTTTTTATTTCAATTAATTTGCTGACAATTTGGCATTTTTCAACTTTTGGCAATACATTTGCAATCACACTTACTAAAGTAAAAATGTTTAAAAAAATATTTAAAAATATGAGTCAAGATACTACTGAAAACATTGAAAAGGAAAACGTTCAGGGAGAACATGTTTCAGAAAATCAAGGGATAACACCACCAGAACAAACTTTAGAAGAACAATTACAGGAGCAATTATCGGATGAAAAAGACAGATTTTTGCGTTTGTTTGCCGAGTTTGAAAACTATAAAAAGCGTACTGCAAAAGAGCGTATCGATTTATTCAAAACTGCTAATCAAGAGGTTTTACAAGCAATGTTGCCTGTTTTAGATGATTTTGATAGAGCTTGGGCTCAAATTTCTAAATCAGAAGAAGAAGCTTTAGTTACGGGAGTTCAATTGATACATGATAAATTAAAATCAACACTTATTTCTAAAGGGTTAGAGGAAGTAGAAATAAAAGCAGGAGATGCTTTTAATGCTGATTTTGCAGAAGCAATTACCCAAATTCCAGCACCATCTGATCATTTGAAAGGTAAAATTGTAGATGTAATTGAAAAAGGTTACAAATTAGGTGATAAAATCATCCGCTACCCAAAAGTAGTTATCGGACAATAAATTTTACTGTGGAATGCGATTCGTCGCGTTTTAATCATTATTATAATATAAAATGAAAAAAGATTTTTACGAAATATTAGGCATCACTAAAAGTGCTACTCCTGAGGAAATTAAGAAAGCATATCGCAAGAAAGCAATCGAATTTCATCCTGATAAAAATCCAGGAAATAAAGAAGCGGAAGAAAACTTTAAAGTTGCTGCCGAAGCGTATGAAGTATTAAGCGACCCTGACAAAAAGGCTCGTTACGACCAATACGGACACCAAGCATTTGAAAATGGTGGTTTTGGTGGCGGTCATCACATGAACATGGATGATATCTTCAGTCAGTTTGGAGATATTTTTGGAGGTGCTTTTGGAGGCGGAGGTTTCTCTGGCTTTGGAGGTGGTTTTGGTGGCGGTGGTCAACGCAGAGTAAAAGGAAGTAATCTTCGTATTAAAGTAAAATTGACTTTAGAAGAGATTGCCAATGGAGTTGAAAAGAAAGTAAAAGTTAAACGTAAAGTTCAAGCTAAAGGCGTTACATACAGAACTTGTCCAACTTGTAATGGTTCGGGACAAATTATGAAAGTAGCCAATACGATTTTGGGTAGAATGCAAACGGCAACTACATGTCACGTTTGTAGCGGTTCTGGTCAAATTTTAGATCAAAAACCTGCTGGAGCTGATGCACAAGGGATGTTGTTAGAAGACGATACGGTTTCAATCAAAATTCCAGCAGGAGTAGTAGATGGAATGCAATTAAAAGTGGCTGGAAAAGGTAACGAAGCCCCAGGAACAAATAGTATTCCAGGTGATTTAATTGTGGCTATAGAAGAAATCGAACACGAATCTTTAAAGCGTGAAGGTGAAAATCTACATTATGATTTATATATAAGTTTTGCAGAAGCAGCATTAGGTGTTTCAAAAGAAATTGATACGGTTTCTGGAAAAGTTCGAATTAAATTAGAAGAAGGAATCCAATCGGGTAAAATACTTCGATTAAAAGGAAAAGGAATACCAAGTTTGAATTCTTACGGTAATGGTGATTTATTAGTTCATGTAAATGTTTGGACACCAAAAACTTTGAATAAAGAGCAAAAGCAGTTTTTTGAGAAAATGCTTACAGATGAAAATTTTATTCCAAAGCCTGAAAAGTCAGACAAATCTTTTTTTGAAAAAGTTAAAGATATGTTTTCAT